>ENA-OQID01000036-OQID01000036.1-human-gut-metagenome-genome-assembly--contig:-NODE-36-length-115091-cov-10.449815_pt1 | contig 115091 bp, 115 predicted proteins | sample MGYA00242567_ERZ504727 | MGnify/ENA primary metagenome ERZ504727 (study PRJEB26092, sample SAMD00036215) | human gut metagenome | host: Homo sapiens | study: EMG produced TPA metagenomics assembly...
ATCGCAGGAATTTACGACTGTGGAGTGTACACGAACTTGTGAGTAGCGTATTGTTTACAATCGCCAAAGCATACACATCGAAGCAGTAAGAAGTATCCGCAAGGACTTTAATTTCTCGATGTGTTTGAGTATATTTGAACACATTTTGAGTGGCAGAATAGATCAGTGTTTGGGAACAGAGCAAAAGTATCCGCTGAGGAATTAGCGTATATGAAGGAACAATTGGATAATGACAGGGGATTTTTCGAGAATGTAAATGCAAAGTCAAAGCTTATAGAGGCTGATTTTGATGAGCTGGAGAAATCAAGACAGCTTGAGGAGTCATCCCTTAAGCAGCTAAATGATAATGCAAATAATGTGGTGGAATTTTCAAAGGACAGCATGGATGCCATATCAGCCTTAAACGACAGCTTTACAGAGTGTGTAAAGGCGGCTGCGGACAATCTTACAAGCCTTGAGGGTGCAGCAAAGGCAATTGCCACACAGCATGAAGATACATGTGCGCTTGTCGAAAACAATAAGCATTTTACAGCTCCGGCTAAGAGCTTGTCAGAGACATCGGACAGGCTTGAGGAGCATGTGGACAGCTGTGCGGATATAGCTGCGCAGATGAAGGAGCAGAATAAGCAGATGAGTGTTCTCTCACTAAATGCGGCTATAGAAGCGGGCATGCTTGGAGAGCAGGGAAAGCTGTTCGTGGAGGCTGCTGAGAGTATAAGGGAGGCATCTGTTTCATATGACAGTGCAATTGATGCTGTGAAACAGGAGCTTTCAGAGGCAAAAGCTGAGATTAGTGCACTTAAAGAGCAGGTGAGCCACCTTGTAGGGCTTCTAAAGGACAACAATGTTGCCACGACAAAGCTCATGAAGCAGGGAGTGGAGCTCAATCATGTGTTTTCACAGTGTGATGAGATTTCAGTTGACATGATAGAAGCGTGCAGACAGCAGATTGTGTCAATCCGCAATACACAGGAGGAGATTATCAAGTTTGAGGAGCGCAATAAGCTGCAGATAGAGGATGCATACGCAGAAATTTCGACTCAGAGGAAAAATTCAGTAGAAATAAAATCAACTGTGGACAAGGTGCTTGACTACAGCAGGGAGAGAGTAAGATAACAGGACAGATATGCAGACTGTGAGTGTCATGCATTTTTATGAGTGAAATATAAAAAGACATCAACCGGTGTAAATTCCGGCTGATGTCTTTTTGAGTTGAAAGCTGTAATCATTAAATCAAACACGAACCTTGCGGTTTGCCGCATCCTGGAAGCTTCCGCTCTTCTGTGGCAGATGCATCCAGTTTTTGATGTAGACCACATTGTACATAACGAAAGCAAGCATAAAGGCTGTAGAAACGTCAAATACTGAGTGCTGTTTGATAAACATGGTAGACAGTATAATCAGAACACAAAGCACTAATGATGCATGCTGAACGTGCTTTTTATCCTTGAAATAGCTGCTGTGCATAACCGCAAAATGAATGCCGAGCGAATTGTATACGTGAATGCTCGGAAACAGGTTCGTCGGTGTGTCAGTGGAGTAAAGCCACTCGCAAAGCGCTGTAAACATATTGTGGTGCGTGAAATAATAAGGTCTTAAATTGTGACCATTCGGGTAGAGCGTTGATATAACCAAAAATACGGTCATACCGGTATATAAAAACGCACACAGTCTGTAAAATTCTTTTTTGTCATGTAATGCCGTGAAAGCAATTCCAAAGGCCACATAGCCAAACCACATGATATAAGGAATAACAAAGTATTCACAAAACGGTATATAATCATCTATCGGAAGATGAATCAAGTGATAATGTGTGGTAACAGAGCGTTCTAAATATCCAAACCAGGTCAGATATATGATAAAGTATGATAAAATCCACACATGCTTGTAGCGGTTGAAAAGCTCTATAAGCTTATTCTGTATTTTCTTCATAAAACCACCTTTTTAATCCGTTTGAAATTATAACACTGAAAAATAATTCAAACAACACCAAAACAAAAGACTTAATAAATTTTATGAAAAAATTAATAATTAAGACCTTATATAATGAGCTTTTTGTGAAATATTTATCTGCAGCAAAAAGCATAGGATATAAGCTATGGTTTAATCTGCATAAAGAATGCTAAAATCCCATGGTGCAAGAGTTATACAATCGCCTGCTGATACTGTACTGTCATCGCAAAGCTTCTTGAGACCGTCTGCATGGCAGGTAACAGTCTGCTCATCATCCGAGTAGTTAAGCAGATAAATGATTTTTTCTCCCTGCATATTGGTGCCGCGCTTTATGACAACGGGATAAGAAGCATCAAATTCATTTTTTTGCTCGCCGAAGAAAAGCTTTAGGGCTTCTATCAGCGTGTCCTCACCAAAAAGTGTGGCAAGATACATGGCACGTCCTTTGCCATAAGAGTTTTCTGTGATAGCAGCGTGTACTCCCCAGTGCTTGTGCTCATACATAGCAACAGGTGTGGCAGTGGTACAGTCGACCATCTCCATCCAGTCACGCGCTTTTGATGATTTGCCGCCACAACTTACGGTGACATCGTCAGGCAGGGTGAACTCATCGTACTGTATGCCGAGAGCCTTGTTTATAATATAAGGCTGTACGTCATGGCGTATTTTAAGGTGTTCATCCGAAAAAGCAGATTTAAAGGTCACCACCATATTGCCGCCGTTTGCAACAAATTCATTTAAGGCATTGAGTACCTCATCTGTTGCGCTATAGAGTGCAGGCACAAGTATATTCTCATATGAAGCAAAAAGTGCCGGGTCGGCAGGAATCACGTCGTACTCAATGTTCATCAGATACAGGGCATCGCAAAGCCATCTGAAAACGGTATTGTAGTTGGAGTCGCTTTCGTTGTTCAGCTTAAATTCATTAAGCCCTGTAAGAGAGGCGTTGTCAGCAATAACCGCAAACCTGTTTGTCTTTTTCAAATTTACCAGCCTGTGTCCGTATTTTTTTAGTTCGTTTCCGATAACACTGCACTCCTTATAAAGCCGGTTCGGTCTAAGGTCGTGGGAGAGCACGCCCTTCCAGTAGCTTTCTATGGCATTGTGGATAGAATGCCAGTGCCAGTATTCAACCATGCATGCACCGTTTGCAATGTGGCTTATGGCCTGCAGGCGCAGTTGTCCCGGATAAGGAAGCCATGGGTGATTTCCGGCTGCCTCGGTCTCAAGTACCAGATAATTATCACCTTTTATGCCCCTTGCAATATTGCCGCAGGCGGTAATCTCGCGGCCGCTCAGACTGCTCTGGGAAGGGTGATATATATCGCAGCCTGCGATATCCATACACTTGGCAGCCTCGTACTGATTGACCTCCGGCTGCATGCCGTAAGAGTAATCGTGCCATTCAAAGTCGAAATTGTGAGTGATGAACTGGTCATCTCTCTTGTATTTTTTGACGATATCGGCCTGCCATGCAAAAAAGTCTGTCACGAGCTTTCTCTGGAATTTTTTGTATTCCGCATCAAGACTCATATTTATGGTACCGCGGATATCAGGAAAGGCATTCCAGTCATCCACACGGTTGCTCCAGTAATCAAGTCCAAACTCCCTGTTAAACTCGTCAATGTCAGGAAATTCATTTTTCAGATATTCTACAAATTTAGCCTGTGCGTATTTGGAACAGGTGTCATAAGGTTTTGTCTCATTGTCGAGCTGGAAGCCGATCACGCAGTCGTAGTCCTTTACCTGCTCCATGAGCTTTTCAATGATAATCTGTGCATGGTGCAGATAGTCAGGGTTTGTGATATCCATGTTCTGGCGGTGGCCGTAGAGCTCTTTGCCGTTATGTGTTACAGCGAGAATATCGGGATATTTTTTTGCAAGCCATGATGGAACAGCATATGTAGGTGTTCCGACAATGACCTTCAGCTCATATTTTGCTGCGCAGTCAAGCATGCGGTGCAGGTGTGTAAAATCAAATACTCCCTCCTTAGGCTCCCATGTGCTCCAGGTGGATTCGGCAATCCTGATAACATTCATGCCGGCATCGCGTATCATCTTAAAATCTGTTTCTATGCGGTCGTAAGGCATATATTCGTCGTAATATGCCACACCATATAATATTTCGTTAAAATTCATTTATATGTACCTCCAATAGTTATACCATAAATATACGTTAGTAAATAAATGGTGTAAATATTAAATCATCAGAAAACAAAATGTTGAGCGAATATGCGTGGAAGAATGAGTCAGTTGCGCAAAAATTGCATGTCTAGGATGACAAGTGTATGAAGATAGGTTATAATGAAAAACAATAGAGTTGCGCAACAAATAAAAGTTGTTCAGTGATTAATCACATTTAGATGAAAGAGGCGGCAGAATGAGTAACAATATCACGATATCAGATGTAGCAGAGGCACTTGGCGTTTCAAAGACAACAGTAAGCAGGGCTATATCGGGAAAGGGCAGGATAGGCGCTGCAACAAGAAAAAGAGTGCTTGAATATATACAGGAGCATGATTATAAACCTAATGTAATAGCCAGGGGGCTTGCACAGTCAAAGACATTTAATATATGTGTGGTGATGCCGGGGGATTATGCACTTGTCGATCTGCCTTTTTTCCAGGAAGCTATAATGGGGATTCAGGAGATAGCAGGTATGATGGAATACGACCTTTTGCTTTGTATAGGCTCAGGCAATGATATGGCGGGGCTTAGGCGTATCATACAGAATCATAAGGTGGATGGAGTGGTGCTGCTTCGTACGATGGTAGATGATCCACAGGTGACATTCTTGCAGGAGCGCAGGATACCGTTTGTCACAGCTGGCTCATGCAAATATAAGGATGTAAAGCAGATTGACCATGACCATAGAAGTGCCTGCAGGGAGCTGACATCAATTATGCTCATGCGTGGCATGAAAAATATGGCGCTTCTCGGTGGAAGAGAGGATATTGTTGTAAATCAGACCAGATACGCAGGCGTAGTGGATGCCCATGAGCAGTTTGGAAAGAAAATAAATGACAATCTTGTATTTTTAAACCTTGAAGGAAAAGCATATGTCGAGAAGGCTGTAGATGATGCAATTGACAGAGGCTGCGACTGTCTGCTGTGTATGGATGATGCAGTTTGTGCGCAGGCCATGAGACGGCTCCGCGAAAGGCATATAAAGGTGCCGCAGCAGGTGAAGGTGGCTTCATTTTACAACAGCTCAGTGCTGGAAAATAATGTGCCGTCCATTACATCGCTTTCATTTGATTCAAAGGAGCTTGGAGCAAGAGCCTGTAAGAATCTGCTCAGACAGATAGAGGGTGAAGAGACTGAGAACAGGACACTTCTGCCGTATGAGGTAGTGTTAAAGGAGTCCACACAGTAAATAGTAAAAGCCGGAGCCGACAAATTGTCAGACTCCGGCTTTTGCTTTATATAGTTTTAAAACTGTTAAATCATCGCCAGATAAACCGTTGCGAGTGACACAACAATCTGGATAATTGCAAATCTGAAAACGACCTGTGCATTTGACCAGCCGAGCTTCTTTCTGACGTGGTCATGGATAGGAGTTGTGGTATTCTTTAAAATATGTATCTTCAAAAATCTAAGAAGAGAAACCTTTACGAGTCCAAGTCCACCGTCGATGATAAGCACGAGACCCGCCAGTATGTAGATGAATGGGCTTTGTGATTTAAGAGCACAAATAGCTATGAATATACCCATGGCTCTTGAGCCGGCATCACCCATCAAAAGCTTGCTTGGTGTGGCATTGTACCACAGATATCCGAGCAGACATACTGCAAATAATAAAATACAATAGTTGAAGCTGTCAGTTATTTTGAGCACTGAATCAAGCACGAAGAAAGTCATTATGGTAATGATGGTAAGTGTTCCCGAAAGACCATCAACACCGTCTGAACAGTTTGTGACATTGATTGATACCCAGACTAAGATGACTGTGAGTATTCCAAACACAACAGGTGGAATATTTACGGAGCCGCCAAATATGGCAAAGGTGATTGTGCTTGAGTTGAAATGCAGATACACAACTGCAACAACAATGGCAACCGCAAAATCAAGTGCGCCCTTTAAATACTCGCCCCATGGCTTTTCAGCCGCATCGTCAAAGTAGCCTGTGAGCATCTCAATAACTATAAGTACAAGATAAATGGCAATCTCCGCATTGATTTGTGAGAAAAGCAGTGCCGATATCACAAATGTGAATATAAAGATAATACCGGCTCCTCTCGGCTTACCGGCTGAAAGCTTTCCGTCCACAGCAAACTGTCTGCCGAGGTCCTTTGGTAAAAATTTATTTAATTTTGCAATAGCAATACATGTGAGTGCGAATGCAAAAATCACTCCGATGAAAGCTATTATCGACATATCTGCCGAAGTCAAATAAGAAATCATATAGTCCTCCTTTGATATTGTATTACAACCTCATTCATTATATTAGTCTGACAAAAAAAAGTAAAGTTTTACTTGCAATTTTAAATAATTGTGTTATTATACTTATATGCTTTAAAGCGTTGAAGCATTAAAACTTTAAAATGTAACATCAAGCTACAGTAATATTTATATTTGTTACAATAATATTTATACTTGGAGGAAACAAAAATGGCTCAGAAAGGTGATTTAATGACAGCACGCCCTGATATCCGCGTGCTTGACGCTACCATTAGGGATGGAGGACTGGTAAACAACTTTATGTTTACAGATGATTTTATCAATGCTCTTTATCGTGCAAACGTAAAGGCAGGCATCGACTATATGGAGTTTGGTTATAAAGCATCTAAGGAGCTTTTTGATGTAAATAAATTCGGCAAATGGAAGTTCTGTGATGAGGCAGCTATCCGTGAGATAGTCGGAGACAACAACTCTGATATGAAGATTTCTGTCATGGCGGATGTCGGCAGATGTGACTACAAGAAGGATATTCTCCCTCGCGAGGACAGTGTGATTGACATGGTGCGTGTGGCTACATATGTACATCAGATGCCATCAGCAATCGAGATGATTGAGGATGCCAAGTCCAAGGGCTACGAGGTAACCTGCAACATCATGGCCATCTCAAATACACAGGAATCAGACTTAGACCAGGCACTTGACATGGTTGCCAAGAGCTCTGCAGACGGCATATACATCGTAGACAGCTACGGAGCTCTCTACCCTGAGCAGATTCGCCGCACTGCCGATAAATACACAGAAATTGCTGAGGCAAACGGAAAGTTCGTAGGAATGCATGCGCACAATAATCAGCAGCTTGCATTTGCAAACACCATAGAGGCAGCAGCCCAGGGAGTCAGCCTGTTGGATGCAACAATGATGGGCATGGGACGAGGCGCAGGAAACTGTGCGATGGAGCTTTTACTCAGCTTCCTAAAAAATCCAAAATACAATGTATTCCCTGTACTTAAATTCATTGAAGAGCATATGCTTCCGCTTAAGGAGAGCGGTGCTGTATGGGGCTACGATATTCCATACCTGCTCACAGGACGCTTAAATCAGCATCCATCAGCAGCCATTGACTACATCAAGTCAGGCGAGACACATTACGCTGATTTCTACACAGATTTGCTTGATAAATAAAAATAGATAGATGTATATAAATCAATCCGCTATGCCAGATTTTGGTGTAGCGGATTTATTTTTATGCACGTGAAAACCAAAGAGTAATGCGAAACTCGGTATTATTATGTGAAACAATAGCCCACCCATTCATCTGCTTCATCATAAGGGTAATATTTCTGATACCCATGCCGGTGGTATTAAAAAGAGAGCTTTTATCTGCGATATGGTTTGTTATCTCGATACCTGCATCTTTACTCCGGTAGATGGAACTTACGCAGACAGGAGCTTTGCTATCTGCATATTTGCATATATTGTTTGTTATATTGTTAAAAATCCGTCCGAGGAAGTTTGAGTTCACAGTGATTTTGAAATCCTTCCATATGAGCTTTTCTATATCAAGCGAAAAGCTTTTTTCACGAAGAATAAAAGCCATCTCAGAAAGATAGTCACCTATTGCACTTTCCATATTGCAAGGAGCGTCAAGCTCAAGAGCTTCTTCATTGCAGGCAAGTGAATAGTCAAAAAGCTGGTCGGTAAGGCCTTTTATTTCGCATATTTTATTGAAAATCACATCTATGTGTTCAGTGGGAATCGCACCCTTTTCATTTTCCATTCTGATAATTTCAGCGTATGATTGCAGCCCTGCGAGAGGAGTGCGGATATCGTGAGCCATGCTTCGTATCAGCATATTTTTTTCATTGATCAATTCGGTTTCAGACTGCTCGACAACGTTTAAAGTGCCATGTATTTGCATGAGAATATGCCTGAAAATGAAAAACAAAATCACTATTGCTGTAATTAAAGTGAAGAGAGCATCACAAATAAGCAAAGTTTTGAGATATTTTTCCTGATAGTTATTATATATAAAAATTTTAGCTGTTCTGTCATTAAAGTTTAAATCTTTAAGGTAAACAGATATTTTCTGATTATATAATGATAGATTTTGGGGATTTTTGAGACTTAAATATTCTGTTGAAGCGTAATATGTTTCATTGTCAATGGATATGAGAAAAAATTCGGGCTTTTCTCTTTGAATCCATGTATCAATGCTTTTAAAATCATTTGACGAAACCTTATTGTCAGACACATATTTTTGAAAGTCTGTAATATACGCAGCTTGTGTATTGTAAATATAGCTGTCGGAGCTTACATATTCATTTATTATTTTTTCCCCGTAAAGGTATATAGCTGTAAATACAGCAATTGAAATCAATAAAACTATTAATAATGAAATCAATAAGCTGCTTATGTATTCCTTATATCCGTTAAATTTATTCTTCAAATTTATATCCCTTTCCCCACACTGTTTTAATCAGGTGGGCACAGCCACAGCCGGCTTCAAGCTTATTGCGCAGATTTTTAATATGAACCATAATGGTGTTATTGGAAAACTGTGTATACGGTTCATTCCAGACGCTTTCAAATATATTCTGTGTTGAAAATGTCTTTGTCGGATGAGAAATTAACAGCAAAAGAATCTGGTATTCTTTATCCGTGAGAGCAAGCTGTCTGCCATCGTAACTGACATTGTTGCATTTTGTGTATAAGGTTAAGCCACATCGTTCAATAGTGGATGAAGCGGTGTTGTCTGATGCATCTGCATTGTCGTAGACGCGACATCTTCTTATAAGAGCCTGAATACGCGCTATAAGCTCCACGTAGGAGAATGGTTTGACAAGATAATCGTCCCCTCCGGCGGAAAGGGCTTCCATTTTATCGGTTTCAAGAGATTTGGCTGTCAAAAAGAGAATCGGAACATATGATTTTTCCCTGATTTTGCGGCATACATCGATGCCGGAAATATTTGGCATCATTATGTCAATAATCAGCAGATCAAAAGTTTTGTCGAATAATTCTAATCCTTCTTCACCATTAGTTGCCTCAACAACAGTGTAACCTTGATTTTCAAGCAAAATCCTAAGAGCATTTCTAATAGTAACATCATCTTCAATAATAAGTAGTTTATTCATACGCAAATATCTCCTAAGTAGTATAATAATATAAAATATAATAGCACATAAAAATACAATATGCGCTTAATAAAATCTGAAAAATTCTGAAGAAATCTGAAGTGTGGATGTACATGACAATGAAAAATTCAGAAATTTTCATAACAAATTAAGTCGATTTTTCAGAAATATGAGATACTATATAAGCATAGACGTCTATGGTAACAATGCGGTAGTAAAAAATTACAAGGAAAGGAAAATATGAGACAGCAATTAAACAGAATTATAAGTGATAAAAAAAGTATAGGAATGATAATTTTTATGCTTGTAATTCCAATTTTGGATATTGTACAGATTTATTATCAGGATATTATTAAAATTAATGGAGAAATGGGGAAACCCTATCCGTTATATGTCACATTTTTATCATGCTATTCACAAGGACACATATTTCAAATGATTTATCTGTGTTTTTTGCCATTATATTTGCTTGTAATAGTGGGAGAAGAGTGTATTGTTGATTATATTACAGGATATAAGAATATATTGATATGTAAAATGGGAAAAAATAAATATATTTTACAAAAAATGAAATCAGCCTTTATCGTCTCATTTACAATTGTATTTGTAGGACTGGGATTAAATCTTATACTATCACAAGTAGTATTTAATGGGGGAACAAATACACCGTTTGATGCAGAACCATTGAAATATGACAGTTTTGTCATGGTAAAAACATTTCTTTTTGAAATAAGCTATACACATCCATTGACAACGAATATAGTCTATATTCTTATAACGGCAATATTTGCCGGTGTTTTGGGAATGATGGGAGCTGCGTTGGCAATATCTATACACGAAAGAAAGATGGTATATGCGTTGACATTCGCAATCTGGTTCATACCAATTTTGTTTAAAAATTCATCAATGCATATTTTTCAACCGTTTATGGAATATGATTTTAATGTTGTTGTTCCAGTGGCGATATGGTGTATAGTGCTTTACATTTTAGTGATTATAACAGCTATTATATGGGAGAAAAAAATTGTTGAAGTATAAATATTTAGTATGCGCTTTAATATATGTGGGATTGTGTAGTATAGATTGTTATTTTTCAAATGTACCTATGCTTAATTCAATAGGGCAGATGGGGATAACGGAAGATGTAATTTTCCTGAATATCCACAATTCAGGCAGTAATTTCTGTGGAATTAAAGAAATATTGGTTGTAGATACAATTCCTGTCTTATTGGGAATATACTATGCATTGGACAAAGAAAAAACATATATATTACTTAGATATAAAACGCGGGAAAAATATAATAATAGCCAGGTCAGGATAATTATTGTAATGGCGGCAATATTTTCGGCAGTTCGTCAGATAGTTGATTATATTTTTACGGTATATAGTTTTAATGGTGCAACAATTAAGAAATATCCATTTGTGCTGTATTCTCTTATGGAATTTGTTGTTATTTGGATTTTCTTTGTCGCGACAGGTCTTTTTTACAAAATACTTAGAACTTGTTTACAAAATGAACTTATTGCTCTTATAGGAGCTTTTGGAGTTAATTTTGTACAATTCATTTTGATAAGATTTTGGCTCGTTAAGTTTTGGATACCGGGTTTAGATGTTGCTGCAGCATATAATTTTTTGGAAGGAAATAAATCGTTTGTAAGCTGTTTGGGTATTCTTGCAAAAAATATAGTAATGGCAATAGTTCTGTACATAGCAGGAATAGTAACGTTTGCAAAAAGGGATATTTTAAGAAATGAAAAATAAGTGGTTAAACATAATATTGATCATATGCATGATTATTATGCAAAGAGTTGTAATACAAATGAGTGGCTATGAGGTATATCAATTACCATTTGCCAGTACACTTTTTATTTTTGACAACCCAACAAGTAATTTAGTGCAAATTTTATATGCATATATACCATTACCATTTGTACTTTTTTACTTTTCGGGTAATGCAAGAGAAATTACAACCGGATATGGTAAGCTTTGGCTGATCAGATCTTATAGCAGAGAGAGGTTATACTTAAAAAATGCTATATTATCAGCAGCGAAATTAGCCTGTATAGTAATAGGTCAGACGATTATTTTTTTAATATGTGATGGGACATGGAATAATTTATCAAGTATAAAATTAATACAGGTAATAGTTACATATTTTGTTGGAGTATGGGCATTGGTACAATTACAATTTTTACTTGAATTATTTATGGATGCCAGTATTTCAAATATATTTGTAAATATTTTTTTGGTGGTATCACTGATAATTGGAAATAACGTACTGATAAATCGTGATTTAAGCCGGATTGGAGTTATGCTTTTCCCAAATATGCTATTTGGAATGCGTAGTGGGATAATTTATCAAAAAAACATATATGTGAGATACGAAACTTCAATTATATATGTGATTATATTATTAGTAGTTTTAAATATTATTTCAATAATAAAATATAAGAAAACAGACATTTACTGAGGAGATGATATAGTATGATACAATTACAAAATGTAACAAAGAGGATAAAGGAAAATACGGTATTGGATAATGTATCGTATACGTTTAAAAGTGGTTTTGTTTATGGTTTATATGGGCAAAATGGTTCAGGAAAGACTATGCTGCTAAGAGCTATAAGTGGTTTGATAAATCTGGATAGTGGAAGTATTTTCATTGATGGGGAAAAGCTGCATGATAAAATTGAGTTTCCACCTGAGACCGGTATTGTTATAGAAAATATGGAATTGCTGCCGGAATGTTCCGCAAAGAGAAATCTTCAGATGCTTGCAAAGATAAAAAATATTGCTGATGAAAAAGATATAAGTTTTTCTCTGGAAAGAGTAGGTCTGGATCCCGACTCTGATAAAAAAGTAAAAAAATTCTCATTGGGAATGAAACAGCGATTAAATATTGCACAGGCAATTTTTGAAAATCAGAAAATTATATTGCTTGATGAACCGACAAATGCATTGGATGAAGATGCAGTGCAGCTTATATATAAAATAATAAGAGAGGAGAAGTCAAGAGGAGCAACGATTATTGTAGCCACTCATCATAAAGAAGATTTAAAGGAAGTGTGTGATGTGATATTAAAAATTGCGGAGGGAAAAATTGTTGAGGAAAATGAAAATAAATAAGTATTTTCTTGGAATTGTTCTTATAATCATAATAATTATGTACTTTATGGCTGGAGTTCTTTTCCTGGGAAATACAAGAGAAGATAATAATATGAAAGTTAGTACTGTACAACAGAGCATAGCATATCAGACTTTTAAGTCTGGAACAGAAGGCTATAATCTTGCATCAAAATATGCAGAAAATCTGCAGAATAATTCTTTGGACAAAGAAGCTATTGATTTACAATTGCAGGAGGCAAAGAAATTTTTACAGGATAATATTAAAGGAATAAGCAGGGAAAGTGATAATTTTGCGCAGATGTTTTATTATTGTGGGATCATATATGGGTTAGATGATATTTACAATTGTGGAGATTATGAATTTGTAAAGGTTGGAATGGAAGTCAGAGGTTATATTATTAATGTCCAAAATGGTGATATGGATGATGAGCTTGAAGCTGACTTATATGATAAGCTGACAAAACTCACTGCTGATGATATACAGGAGGTTGTCGAAGCAATTGATAATTAAAACAAGATAAAAATAGCAAATCTTTAGGACAATGCAACAAATGGGATATGTACAGTTCTAAATTAACCCATTCTTTTGTAGTGCATTGTAAAACATAGCACGTCCAGAATAGTTCCAATACGCACAATTTTGACGAGGAAGATTACTTGAATAAAAGCAGATAAAAATCAGTTGTAGAAAATCCAAATAATGGATATAATAATAATATAGGAAAAGAGACGAACATAGATTTCTAACAGAAAGGACGTGATATTATGGTAACAACAGAATCTGTAACTATTAAAGTTCCGGTAGGAATGTCAAAATATCTGGTAACTATGAATCCGGAAACAGAGCTTACTCGAAATGCACTGTTGCTGTATCCATATATACTGAATCAGACGATATCCCATGGTCGTGCGGCTGAAATTCTGGGAATCAGAAAATCCGAGTTGATTGATCTGTATGATAAGCTGGGATATTCCTATTTTGATATGACGATGGATGATCTGGATGATGAACTGAATACTTTCAGAGAACTCAAAAAGAAGGAGGCTGCGGTATGATTGTTGTATCAGATACAACACCGCTGATATCACTTCTTAAAATCAATCGTATAGATTTGCTGGAAAAACTGTTTGGCGATGTTTTGATTCCGCAGGCAGTATTTGATGAGCTGACAGTTAATGAACGATTTCGGCTGGAAGCCGATGAGATCAGGCAGAAGAAATTTATCGTAGTGAAGCCTGTCAATAATCCGGAATCAGCAAGTATATTAAAAAGAGCGGCAGGTCTTGACCAGGGCGAGAGTGAAGCGATTGTCCTGTCAGATGAATTAAAAGCAGATCTGTTATTGATGGATGAAGCAAAGGGAAGAAATGTATCAGCTCAGATGGGACTTAGAATCATGGGGACGATAGGGATTCTTATGGCAGCCTATGAGGAACACGAACTGACATCGGATGAAGTCAGAGAATGCGTGGATGGTCTGCAACGTGCCGGACGACATATCGGACAGCGGCATTATCAGATGCTGTTAAGCAGATTGAAAGACTAAAAATACTCTGGTTCTATAACAGTACCGTGGTTCTGGATTGGTTCTAAAAAGTTTTGAAACGAGATGCAGGATAGAAAAATTGAAAATAGTAGTAAATCTGACGTCTGTACCATTTGTTCTGGGGCTGATTGTAGAACTGGAGGATTGTTATATTGTGACTTCGAACCGGGAGAGTGGATTCGGAAGATACGATGTGATGTTGGAGCCAAGAGATAAGTGCGATGATGCATTTATTATTGAGTTCAAGGTTCAGGATTCGGAAACAGAGAAAGATCTGGAAGATACAGTGAAAGCCGGGCTGGAGCAGATTGAATATAAGAAGTATGCTGCAACGTTGGAGGCAAGAGGAATTCAGGAGGAAAAGATTCATAAATATGCGTTTGCGTTTTGCGGGAAACATGTTTTGATAGGGAAGTCAACAACAGGAGATAAATAGCAAAAATCTCTGGACACTGCATAAAACAGGAGCCTCGCAGGAGAACTTGCTACAAAATTCGCTGTACGAAGCGGCTTAGCAGCTGTTGGAATTATGTCAAGATACAGCAATGGGGCTGTAAAAAAACTCCCCTAGAAAAAAATCGCCCAGGCCGTGAGGTCTGAGCGATTTTTTGGTATAATTAATTATGCTACTAACAGACTATACTAATGGTAATTATACTATGCGTCAGCTGAAATTACCATTAGAAATCGCAAAATTGATCGATATTTCTGATCCGGTATATACTTTTTGTGTCCAATGTATTGACATAGATCCAATGCTTTGTACCATTGATGGAAAAATTCAATCGCACATATGGTCATTATCCGAAATATCAGGTTGCTGATGCCGGATACGGTTCTTACAATAATTATCTTTATTGCGAAGAACACGGCATGGAAAAACACATGAAATTTCCCATGTACAAAAAAGCAACGACAGACGAAAGCTGAATAAAACTCAAGCGTGATTAGCTGAGCTTTATTAAATTCACCATTTTTTATACCCAAAGATGCAGACCTGTTCAAAAATAGAAAAATTCATACAAAGAAACAACAAAACCGACATTTGCCGGAGTTGGCGTTTCTTAATTAGGGACTTATTTTACAGCCCCATTAAATTATAGCTGAATCATTATAATATATGAGATGATACCTATAACACTATAAAAGCAATGAATGAGAGTATGACAGCAAAATCTATGCCTGTTATGGTTGGAAAGAAACGATAAGAAGATATCCCTTGAATTGAACTTTGGTTTGATTCAAGGAGATTTTATATTTGGAGTGTCATTTTCTGCAATTAGGAGTCACTTTCTGCAAGAACAATTGAACAATACAATTTATTTGATATATTTAAAGAAGAAAGTGATATTTAATTTGACAAGAGTATAATCGTTTGTTAAAGAAGAAAATGGATTTCAGAGTAATTTATCAAGGAGAGAAAATTATGCTTATAGTAAGAGAGTTTAGCAATAGATTTCAGCAAATGTCTGGAATGCCTATCAATAGTAACGAAACAAAGGAAAGACTTAAAGCGGCTGGAATAGATATAAATAGTAAACAATATCGAACTGTTATGAGTGAGATGTCCAGAGATGGTGGCGGTGGATATACTACAATCTCAGCCATTAAGAAACGAATGAGCCGATATGATAAAGATGGAGACTGGATTAATCCACGCACAGGATTGGCGGGGGTACTCGTTACAGATAAAAATTGTGCTAGCAAAAATAGAATTGTTTCAATTTCAGAAAGCATTATGGATGAGATGTTTGAAAGCACTAAAAAAGAATTTTATATGGAAAATGGGGTGCATAACGGCGATACAACAAACAGATCAGAGATATATCAAAAGTTGTATCAGCAAACTGAGAAAAACGACAGATTAGCAGCAGGGTATACATTAGAGGAGTATGAGCGACAGTATTGGCAGGCATTCACAGATGCCGTAAAAGTAGCAGACCCTAAATGGGAGGCTGGAAAACCTATCATGCCGGGAGTTTTAGATAGAATTACAAGTAAATCCATTGATGCTTTATTAGTAAAATCTGGTAGTCAACTGATTAGAAAGTCATTTGAACGAATGATATAAAAAGTATCCATTTTGCGGGAGAACATTCTGTTTGATAATATTTATGTTTTGACTTAAGGAGGATTTTTTATGAATATTATTAAGAAGAGAGCTTTAACATCAATTGCAGTATGTTTTATGGCATGTTTAATGTTTTCAATGCCGGTATTAGCAGCTTCAAATTCATTTTCGAAGACCACTGTAAAGTTAAATGCGATAGATGGTGGGGTATCTCAAATAGCAAAAGTTTCTTCAGGAAGTGTTTTAGGAACCAATCCTAAAATCACTCAGGTGAAAGTATACTTAAATGTAGCAAGTGGTACAGATCCGTTTGACCTTTATATTGGAGAACAAAAAAATTTATAGTTGCATTATGTTTTAGCTTTTTTATGTTCATGTGTAGTGTGTCAACTGTGTATGCGTATAATACATATAATCAGCACAAATTGACATATGGTGTGGGAAATTATGGAAAAGATACACAACATTACTTTATTACATCAAGTGCAAGCGGCTATGCATCTTATATTAATACGGCAATGAGCGAATGGGTAAATACAACTAGTAGCATGGGAGTAACAACCCCTATTTCTTATACAAAAACCACAACACAATCAAGTAGTAGAATGGATATATATCAAGTAAGTACTGTTAATGAATGGTGGGGGTTAACAACTATGTATAATGGAAGTACAGAGGTTGATCCATTCAGTAGCAATTGGGCTTGGGGAAAAATACAATTAGATGCGGATTTTTCGGATTTAAGTGAAAATAAAAGATTGGCTGTTATAGCTCATGAAATGGGGCATGTTATGGGGTTGGCACATTCAGACTTTAGTAATGTTTTGATGAGGGCAGATATTGCTTATAATTCAAGTAGTACCTCGAGAGCACAAACTAATGATTTAGGTGGAATAAATTATTTATATAAGTAGGAGGAAGTAAAATGAAAAAAATTGGTATTAGAATATTAGGGTGTATGGCATTATTGTCAATGGTTGGTTGTGGAAGGATAGAAGGTGCAAGTGTTCAGGATTTAAGCAATACTAAAGATGCAATTGTTGAAAGTGAAACCACTTTGGCAGAAAATAATAATGAATATTCAAATAAAAATTCCCTATTTTATAGTGATATTTCTAGTTATGAAATTTTTACAGATGTAAATAGTGAAGCTGCGTTAAAAAATCTTTACTATAATATTGATGAATTTATTGATAGTGACTCATCAGATGTCATTGTAAAAGGAAATATTATAGAAATAGAATATGTGTATATTGATGGATGTTCTTATTCTGTGCTTACCGTTGATGTGGAGAGAGCATATAAAGGCGAGGTGCAGGAAACCATCACTGTGTATGAGGATGGAGGATATACTCGGCTGAGCGATGAAAAGGAACAAATTGAAGCACATGCCGATTTGTCACAATACACAGAAGAAGAAATGGAAAATTTGCTAATTAACCATACTTTTATGGGTGCGGAACATTCAAATGTTGGAGATACTGTTATTCTATTTCTGAAAACAAATGAAGGCAGTATTCTGGGTGACAGTTATCGAATTAACTGTTCAGTCTTTGGACGGTACACTTTGAATAAAGATAGCTATATTAGACCTGAATTTATTGTTGAGAATGATAATCCAGAGAAAATAACAACATATAGTAATATGGATACATTCGAGTTTTCGGTGTCTAAATCAATGCTTGAAGATAAACTTTCACAGCAGTAAAATGTCTATATTGGAAATATTTGAAAAAAGTAAATGTTTGATATAACAGACTATCAAAGAAAATTATGCATTTTTTCTATGGGGTATTCTTGCAACAGTGATGTAATTTAATAGGCACAGGAATATGTCAAAAGACCAAAACAGAAAGTGTTAATGATAATAGGTGTTTACTGTTATAACATTTGTTATTTAAAGGGACTGTCGCTTTAACGATTTAGCATGACAGCCCCTTTTTCGAATCTCTTTTTTAAAATATTATAGGGAAGAAACAAGATGGACTAGAACAAGTCCCTTTTCATCATGCATATTGCATAAAATAATGCAAAAAGAACCAAAATGGGTTCATAGGCATGGTGAAAAGGGATGGAACAGAAAATAAAGCAAGATGAGATATTTATTGGTAAGAATATCCGGCGTATAAGGAAAGAAAGAGGAAGAACATTTGCTAAAGAGATATAATTATATTCTTTAAGTTCGGAGACAGTAGTAATGCCGGCATATGTTAATGCAAATTTGGTAATAGAAGAAAGATTAAGCTGTTCAAAATGTTGATTTTGGTCATTTTCTACAAATATAGGTCGATTTCTGCCTTTTATTTGATTGTTCGGGTGAGAAATAGTAATATATGACTGTAAAATGGTTTTATATTATTCTAATTGAACGAGGGAAAATAAGCTATGTTTATATGGAAGTAAATAAAGTTTTTGTTGGAAGGTGCCAAAATATAAAAATATGTACAAAATTAAAAAAACACAACCAACCAAACGAGGAAATATGCAAAATTTAGAGAGGGGGGAAAAACGTATGTTTAGAATTGCTATATGCGATGATGAAAAGATTTTTAGAGATGACCTAAAGGAAATACTTATACGTTATATGACTGACAGAGGAATAATGCTTGAAATTGATACTTTTAGTTCAGGAAAAGAATTTGTTGAACTGGGAATTGAAATGGTAAAATATAAGATTGTTTTTCTGGATATCAACATGGATGAACTGGATGGAATTATGACAGCAAAAAAGATCCGGGAAAACAGCAAGGATATGTTTATTGTTTTTGTTACAGCCTTTGTAAACTATACGATAGAAGGATATAAGGTAGATGCAGTAAGATATATTTTAAAGGACAATAAAAATCTGGTTGCCAGTGTTTATGAGTGCATGGATGCAATTCATGAAAAAATGGATTATAAGATTACTTGGGCTGAATTTGATTTCTGCGAAGGTACAAGGAAAGTTTCATTGAATCGCATATTGTATATTGAGAGTAAATTACATAAATTGGAGTTTCATGTAATGGAGGATTGTCTGCAAAAATATACATTACAAGGGACGCTAAATGAAATAGATGATAAGTTTGCCGGAAATGATTTTCTGCGGATACATCAGAGCTTTCTGGTTAATATGAAATTCATTAAAAATATAAGCAGATACAGAGTATTGCTGAATAATGGAATTCTATTAGATATAGCTAGAGCGAGATATAAATATGTAGAAGAAAAGTTTATCGCTTATAGAGGTGAAGTATAAATGTTTGTTTACATTCAGAGTCTTATGATTATGATGTTGGAAATATTATGCTGCAAAATTTTTTTTGAAGCATTTGGAATAAAAAGAGAGGAAAATAATTGTTGGAAAAATTATAGTATAGTTATCGGATTGACAGTGCTTTGCTATTTTATTGCAATGATTTTTCGAGACTATTTTATTGTAAAGCAGGTATTTTCAATTATTCTCATAACATTCTTTATGTTGCTTTATCTTAAACTGAGTTTTGGTAAGGCGATGATTTTATCAGCATTATTTGAGAGTCTTTTGCTCGTGATGGATTATTTCGCGTTACTTATGAATATTTATATTTTTCATAACATGGAAGAAGTATGGGAATCACATGTTATACAGGGTTCATTGGTCGTTGTTTTAGGAAAGGCATTGTTACTTTTTGCTGTATTAATTATTAGAAATCATATGGAGAAAAAATCTTTGGCTATGCTGGCAGATACAGAATGGCTTCGGTTTATTTTTTTCCCTATTTTCACAATATGTGTTATTACAGCTATGATAAAAATGTCTGAAGATATAAAAAATAAAGCCCAGGAGAATTTATTTTTTGTTATAGCGTGTGGATTGGCGGGAATGAACATAGTTGTATTTTATTTAATATATGATATTTTAAAACGAGAAAATAAATTGCAGGAGGAACGTATTTATAGGATACAGGTTAAAAACCAAATAGGTATGTATCGTTCTATTTCTGAAAATTTTGATAAACAAAAGAAAATGACACATGAATATAAAAATCAGATTATGTGCATTGATTCTTTGATAAAAAAGAAGAAATATGATTCATTGGAAAGCTTTGTAAATAAAATCAGTGGTCAAATTAGTAAAGAATTGGATTTTATTTGTACAAATAATGTGATTGTGGATGCGGTATTGAATACTAAATATCAGGAAATAAGGGATAAAGGTATTGTTTTTGTATTTAAAATTAATGATTTATCATCTTTGAATATTAGCGATGAGGATGTTGTGGTTATTATGTCCAATTTATTAAACAATGCGATTGAAGCATGTGAAAAGTGCAGAGGGGATAAAATAATAAAATTGAAAATTGTTATAGAGGACAATAATGCGATTATATCGGTGAAAAATACTTATGAGAATGCTGTTATTTATGAAAATGGAGAGATACAGACTACAAAGATTCTGGATACAGATGAACATGGAATAGGAATAAAAAATATAGCTGAAACAATAAGGAAGTACGGGGGCTCTTATGTGATTCAAAACGATGAACGAGAGTTTTATTTTTCCATTATGATTCCTCTAGTGAAAAGTGATTTCTGAGAACAAATCACTTTTTTGTCGTTTTCTGCAAAATAAGTACACTTTCTGCAATAGACCTTGTTAAGAAATTGTGTATTGTTATACTTACAGTAGAAGGAGGCGTTGATATGATTGAGAAGATGGCAATGGGGTTGGTTGACCAAATGGCTGAGGAAAAAATGATTGACAAGGAAGCGGAAGAATATTATGTCTATACGCTTGTTTCGTTAATGGAAAAATTTATAACCATTGGAACTATTTTGCTAATAAGTGTACTGATTGAGAAATTAGTTCCAACAGCATTCTTTTTGTTATTCTTTTTGTCATTAAGAAAAAGAACAGGCGGATATCATATGAATACCTTTTTTCAATGTTATTTGGGTACAGTGGTTACTTATATGCTTGTCTTAGGTTTATGTATGGTTCTGGTTGACTATCCGCAGCTGGTTTTTGGATTATTATTAGTTGCAATTTGCATAGTTGAAGTTATAGGGACTGTTAATCATCCCAACATACATATGGATGCGGTAGAACTGTCAGAATCAAAGAGGGCGGCAAGAATTTTGTGTGCAGTTGAAGTGTGTGTTATTTACACTTTTACTTTGCTCGGAGCCGATATGATGTATGTTTGCCATATGGCAGTTGCTGTTATATTATGTGCGGTTCTGTTGCTGATAGCTAAAATATTAAAACAGGAGGTAAAGAGAAATGAAGAAAATTAACAAAAAGGTATTGAAGGTTGTGGAGAGGGTGATAAGAAATGAGATTAAGAGAGCCAGTGGTGATCCTCCGTTTTGTTTGGGGATATTTCATCAACCGAAAAGACCGGTAGAACATAAATGTAATAGAGAAAATAAATAAAGAAATAAATGGTAGTATATTTCTTCACAGACTCCTTAAATCCTATAATTTCAAGCTTTTGCGATACTTTGTTGTTCATATCATTATTCACCCACCAGGTGAAGAAAATATATGGTAAAATAGACGTAACAAAACCTATAGATTGGAGTCTTTTACCATGAATAACAACCACCGAATCACACTGAGCACCAATAAGAACATTATTGTTGAGTTTACAAATGATACAATAAATCGTTCTGAATAAAGTGTTTTTCAGGAAACATCCAATTTAGGAATTTTGATTAAGAGAGAGATAATAAAATGAAAATATGTTATATAGTTGTTTCAGCTTTTTTGATTATTTTCTATCCAAGACAATTAACACATCTTATGTGCTTTGGGAGACATCGTGATAAGAATATTGTCAAAAGCAAAGCTGCTTATTGGGGAATATATTTGTTTTGGACAATTATTTTTTTGATTGGTTGTCTGATGATGGGTTCAGCGATGAAAGTAAATTCTACAATGGATAAATTAGTGTATTATTTCATTTTAGGAAGTGATAATAGGGATTGTGTTGAATTGGGAAGTGAAGAGAATGATGAGGCATATATTTCTACATATTATACACGAAAGGAAATCAATGAGAGCTTTTTATTTGAGGTTGTCCAAAAACATGAATATGCATATGAGATGTGTCAATTACAGGAGTTGATAATTAAGAAACAGGATGAAAGATGGATACTTTATTTGAATGATGAGGTGATGGGATATGTAGAAGTAAAAAAAGGTTTTTTAATTAAGGAGTTTTGTTTTGTGTGGGATAGGCAAAAAATAGACCAAAGGAGGCAGTTATATGAGTAAAAAAATGTGCAAGAGGATATTTTCAGTAATTTTATCATTAGGTCTTGTTATGGTTCAATCCATGAATGTTAATGCAGCAGGTAATGAAATTGGTAAATATTCAGTATTCGTTTAGTGGCAGATATGCGGTGCGGACAGGCATCTATTTGGGATTTTAAAAAATAGCAAAAATCTCTGGACACTGCAACAAACAGGAGCCTCGCAGGAACACTGCTGTAAAATCCGCTTAGTATGAGCGTATTTTGCAGCAAGTGCTCCTGCGAGGCTTTGTCATTTAATCCAATAAACTTAAAACGCTTTATTTCTTCTTCCACGCAAGAAGCCTCTCAATATGCAGCGGTTTCCCCTGAACAGCCTGCACCTTCAATCTGTTTTCCTCACTGAAACCAACCAGAATATCATGATTAGCCTCAGCCAGATAATCGATGATACCATCGATATCAGACTTCGTGTTCTTCGGACAATGAATATACAGATGCTTATTTGCGGAAATATGCAGTGTATATGAGATGCTGAAATGATACCACAGAATCTTGTGCAGGGTAGAGTATTTGTAAATCCATAAAATCTCTTTGATAGGCACGATGGCATTGCCATAAGGCGAGGTCATGATAAAATAGTGCTCTGTGATAAACATGTCCTCGGTGGCAAGCTGTGGCAGTGTCGCAAGCTCCTCCTCAGCCTCGGCAAGCAGCTTGTGCGGATTGCCAAATACAACAAGATTCTGACATGCCGGTGCCAAAACAGGAAACCTGATGCATAGGATGTAGAATATCAGGCTGATAACAGCATAGATGAGAGTGCTAAAATAAAAAACAAACATAAAAATAGTAGTTTTCAAATGGTACTCAGGCTCATTAAGATAGTAGCCTGTTATGGTATCGGAGAGTCCCTTGGAATCCCAACTCAGATCCTTAGACAGTTTATTTACAAACTGTGTGTAGGTGCCCTTTCCCTTTACGATTTTACCGACCACCGTGAGTTTGTCGATAGAGGGCAGACCCTCCTCACAGGTGGATGGTGCAAGCAGTACAATAGAGCAGTGCTTATCACGCATGCAGTAGTAGTAATAGCCCTTGATATCGTTGCCGTCCTTCATGGTGTAGCCGGTAAAGTAAAGCTTTTTAAGGGTGGTTTTTACATATCTGTCCGAATCCTTGTATGCAGCTTCAAAGCTGACAGAATCGTCAATGTGTATGGGCGATAAAATATCTCCGAGTGAAAATGCAAACCATAGCACGGTAAGCAGAATGATGTATACAATCGGAGAGAAAAGACGCCTTTTGTAAAATGCTTTGATGTTTTTTGTTATGTAGTGTTCGTAATTATCAATCATATGCTTAGTATAATGGTTTTTGTGCCTTATATCAACCTTGATTTTGAGACATTTAATTGTTATTATATAATCAATAGTAACTATTCAGAACCACTGAGAACAAAAAAGCTGATGCGTCATGCTCGCATGTAAGCAGCAGGTTTTCTTGTTCTCAAGGTGGCTCGAATAGAGCCACCCCCACACATATGAGCAAAATTAGCTGCAAAGCAGCGGGAAAGCACGAGTATCGTGCGTTTTTGCGAATGTGCGTGGGATGGTTCTGAATAGTTACGGTAAATAGAAACACGAAATGAGGTAATTATGGAAGCATACACGAGTTTTGCCCGGGTGTATGACATGTTCATGGACAATGTGCCATATGAGGTGTGGAGCAGATATATTGTCGAAAAACTGCGTGCAAATGGCATAGACAGTGGATATGTCGTGGACTTAGGCTGTGGTACGGGAAAGCTTACCACGCTTCTTGCAGATGCAGGCTATGATATGATAGGCATTGACAATTCTTTTGACATGCTTGATATGGCACTTGAGAGAGAGGATGACAGAATCCTTTATCTGATGCAGGATATGAGAGAGTTTGAACCGGGAGAAAAGGTGAGTGCCGTCGTAAGCGCATGTGACAGCATCAATTACATTCTTGAGCCTGAGGATCTGCAGGCAGTTTTTTTCTGCGTGAGCGAAAGTCTCAAAGAGGGTGGCATTTTTATATTTGATATCAATACTCCATACAAATATGAGGTGCTCATGGCTGATAATACCATAGCTGAAAACCGTGATGAGGGCAGCTTTATATGGGACAATTATTATGATGCCGATGAGAAAATAAACGAGTATGACCTGACACTTTTTATAAAGGAGCAGTCAGAGGATGAGGATGACATCTACAAGAAGTTTGAGGAAACTCATTTCCAGAGATGCTATGAGATTTCAGAGCTTAAGGAGCTTCTTGAGCAGTCGGGACTTGTGTTTGATGCGGTGTATGATGCGTACACAGACGATCAGGTGAAGTGTGACAGTGAGAAGGTCACTGTAATTGCACATAAAGCATAGAATTAGATAATGAGAGGTAAATTATGTCAGATTATATAGTAAGAGCAACAGCGGCGGATGCTAATATCAGAGCATTTGCTGTAACATCAAGGGAGATGGTGGAGACCGCCAGAGAGGATCACATGACAACACCTGTCATGACGGCGGCACTTGGCAGACTTCTTTCTGCGGGAGCCATGATGGGAGCTATGATGAAGGGCGATAAGGATATCATAACTCTTCAGATACAGTGCAGCGGACCTGCAAAGGGACTTACCGTCACAGCAGATTCGCACGGCAATGTAAAGGGCTTTGCCATAAATCCACAGGTTGAGCTGCCACTCAATGCGGCAGGCAAGCTCGATGTGGGTGGAGCGCTTGATCTTGGAATACTCACAGTTATAAAGGATATGGGCTTAAAGGAGCCGTACTCAGGTCAGTGTGAGCTTAAAACAGGTGAGATAGCTGAGGATCTGACCTATTATTTTGCCACATCTGAGCAGATTCCATCGGCGGTTGGTCTTGGCGTGCTGGTGGATAAGGACCAGAGCGTAAAGCAGGCCGGTGGATTTATCATCCAGCTTATGCCGTTTACACCGGATGAGGTTGTGGACAGGCTTGAAAAGAAAATCACAGAGATTGATTCGGTGACACAGATGCTTGACAGGGGGCTGACTCCGGAGCAGATACTTGAGGAAATTTTAGGGGATTTCGGGCTTGAAATCACAGATACGACAGAGACACGCTTCCACTGTGACTGCTCAAAGGAGCGTGTGAGCAGAGCACTTTCCACACTTAGCAAAAAGGATCTTGATTCCATTATCGCAGATGGCGAGAGCATTGAGGTAAAGTGCCAGTTCTGTAATAAGGCATATGAGTTTACGGTGGATGAGTTGAAGGAGATGCGCTAATTGAAGGACGGATATATAAAGGTCGCTGCAGCGACACCAAAGGTAAAGGTGGCTGATACTGTATACAACGGACAGCTTATTAAAGCTCTTATGAAGGAGTGCACTGACAACGGGGCAAAGGTGGTTGTTTTCCCGGAGCTTTGCATTACCGGATACACCTGTCAGGATCTTTTCTGGCAGGATAAGCTCATTGCTGCAGCAGAGGATGAGCTTATAGGAATAGCTGATTACAGCAAAAGCCTTGACGGCATATTTTTCATAGGGCTTCCATATGAGATAAACGGCATGCTCTATAATATGGCGGCAGTTGTATCGCACGGAGAGGTGCTTGCCATGGTGCCAAAGACATTTCTGCCAAATTACAATGAGTTTTATGAGGCAAGGCATTTTGCATCGGGAGAAAACTTAAGCACATATGTCACACTGAAAAATGGACAGCAGGTGTCTGTAGATACTGATTTTATTTTTAGCTGCAAGCAGCTGCCAAAGCTTAAGATAGCGGTGGAGCTTTGTGAGGATCTCTGGACTCCGAACCCGCCGAGCATCAGACACGCGATGTCGGGTGCCACTGTGATTGTAAATCTGTCTGCATCAGATGAGGTGACAGGCAAGGCAATATACAGGAGAGAGCTTGTGAGCGGACAGTCTGCCAGATTAATCTGTGGATATATTTATGCGTCAGCGGGAGATGGTGAGTCCACACAGGATGTGGTCTACTCAGGACACAATCTCATCTGTGAAAACGGAAATGTGCTTGCCGAGTCAAAGCGCTTTACAAATGAGACTATATACAGCGAGTTTGATGTAGAAAGAATAGAGACTGAGAGGCGCAGGATGACAACATTTGTTGTCGAGGATGATCACAGATGGGCTGAGTTTGATCTTGAGGTAAAGGATACCATTCTTAGCCGCTATGTAAATCCGGCTCCTTTTGTTCCTGCAGACAAGACAGACAGGGACAGACGCTGTGATGAGATTCTTATGATTCAGGCTATGGGGCTTAAAAAGAGATTAGAGCATACCAACTGCAAGACCGCGGTTATCGGTATTTCAGGAGGACTCGACTCCACACTGGCACTGCTTGTCACGGTAAGAGCATTCGACCTTTTGGGAAAGGATCACAAGGATATAGCGGCAGTTACTATGCCGGGCTTTGGAACAACAGACCGCACATATGACAATGCGGTAAATCTCATTAAATGCCTTGGAGCTACATTTATCGAGGTGGATATAAAGGATGCCGTAAATATACATTTCAGGGATATCGGACAGGATCCGTCTGTGCATGATGTCACCTACGAGAATGGACAGGCACGCGAGCGCACACAGATACTTATGGATATCGCAAACAAGGAAAACGGAATGGTTATAGGTACAGGAGATTTGTCAGAGCTGGCACTCGGCTGGGCGACCTACAACGGAGACCATATGTCCATGTATGCTGTAAATGCATCGGTTCCAAAGACTCTGGTGCGCCATCTGGTAAAATATTATGCAGATACCTGCGGCAGCGATTTGCTGGAAAGTACACTTCTTGATGTGCTTGATACACCTGTTTCTCCTGAGCTTTTACCACCTGAAAACGGTAAGATTTCACAGAAGACAGAGGATCTTGTGGGCCCTTATGAGCTGCATGACTTCTTCCTTTACAATATGCTGCGCTGCGGCTATGCTCCTGCCAAGGTTTACCGCCTTGCAAGGATAGCATTTGAAGGAAAATATGATGATGAGTTTATTCTCAAATGGCTTAAGAACTTCTATCGCAGATTTTTTGCACAGCAGTTCAAGCGCTCATGTCTGCCGGATGGACCAAAGGTAGGAACAGTGGCGGTCTCACCGAGAGGAGACCTAAGGATGCCTTCTGATGCGTGTGGATGTATCTGGATGGATGAGGTTGATAAGCTGTAATAGTAAGAGGAGAACAATGGGAAAGACACATAAGAAAACTCATAGAAGGCAGGGAAGCATAAAACGTGCAAGGCACCGCGACAGGCGTATGAAAATAGGCGCAATAGTTCTTTGTGCAGCGATAATCATAACAACATTTCTGGCGTGTGGCATGCAGCTTTTAGTTCCCGTAGCTGACGCGGTGGTAGGTGCTGATAATAAGACGCAATCAAGAGATGTTGATGTGCAGAAGAATAATAATTCACTTACCGCATCTAAAATGGATTCAGAAAAAAAGCAAAACAGCTCAGAGGCTGATGTAAACGCTGCGGAGCAAAGCAGCGAGCCTGACAAGGAAACGAAGCTTGATGAGATACTTCACAGTGCAAAGTATCCGGGGCAGCTAAAGGAGCTTGCAAAGAAAAATGATGAGGCAATTGACTTCATATATGAGTATCCTAAGGAGCATTCGAAAGAGCATGATATTGATCTGACTGCAGAGGCCTCGCAGGATACAGTACCTCTTTTGCAACAGTGGGATAAGAGATGGGGCTATGAAAAGTACAGTGGCAATTATTTTGCGGCGAGTGGCTGCGGTCCGACTGCACTTTCGATGGTTGTATTATATCTGACACATGATGCACAGGCATCCCCTCTTGCGGTGGCAGAGTATGCAAAGGAGGCCGGCTACAGTGTGGATGGCTCCGGAAGTGCATGGAATCTTATAAGCAAGGGCTGCAGGCACTACGGGGTAAATGCAAAGACTATAAAGGTGGATGAGGATACATTTAAAGAAAGGCTTGATGAGGGCAATCTGATAGTCGTAAATGTCGGTCCGGGAGATTTCACAGAAAAGGGACATTTTATGGTGATCACAGGCTATGATGATGAGGGCTTTACTATAAATGATCCAAACAGTATCATAAAGAGCAATACCCACTGGCAGTTTGAGAGGCTGGGTTCGCAGATCAGGGCTGCATGGAGGATGTTTGTGTAGATAATAGCAGCAACACATGCATTTATGCTGATGTTTGTGATGCATATGGAAAAATTAAAAAATAAGAAATAAAAAACCTGCTGTGTCATGCTTGTCTGACACAGCAGGTTTTTAATAACAAACAGTAAAGTATGGTATGCAGATTATAGCAATTGAATACCATGCTCCTCACATTCCTTAATTGTCTCATCAGGCCACAGTGAGCTCTGTACCTCACCGATATGAGCCTTTCTGAGGAAGAACATACAGATTCGTGACTGTCCGATTCCGCCTCCGATAGTGTACGGAAGCTCCTTGTTGAGGATAGCCTTCTGGAATGGAAGCTTAGCACGCTCAGGACATCCGGCCTTGTCAAGCTGCTCCTTTAGGGCTTTTTCATCTACACGGATACCCATTGATGAAAGCTCAAGTGCGATATCAAGAACAGGATAGTATACGATGATATCAGCGTTTAAAGCCCAGTCGTCATAGTCAGGGGCACGTCCGTCGTGAGGCTCTCCGTTTGCAAGCTTGTCACCAATCTGCATTACACAGATTGCACCCTTTGCCTTTGCAAAATAATACTCGCGCTCCTTTGGAGTATTGTCCGGGAACATTTCCTCAAGCTCTGATGTGGTGATAAAGGTGATATCCTTTGGCAGAATTAAATCTATGTAGTCGTACTGTATAGCCATGTACTGCTCGGTCTTGCGCAGGCATTTGTATACTGTCTTTACTGTTTCCTTAAGGAAGTCTAAGTTTCTGTCCTCCTTGCGGATGATCTTTTCCCAGTCCCACTGGTCAACAAATATAGAGTGGATATTGTCAGTCTCCTCATCACGTCTTATGGCATTCATATCTGTGTAGATGCCCTCGCCGAGAGAAAATCCGTATTTCTTTAATGCATATCTCTTCCACTTGGCAAGAGAGTGAACGACCTCAGCCTCCTTGTCACCCTGCTCAAGGATGCCGAATGTAACAGGTCTTTCATATCCGTTTAAGTTATCGTTTAAGCCTGTGGTAGGATCAACGAAAAGCGGTGCTGAAACACGTGTCAGGGAAAGACGCTGTGCGAGCATGCCCTGGAAGAAATCCTTAACAGTCTTGATGGCAAGCTGTGTATCGTGAAGATTCAGTGCCGAAGAATAGTTCTTTGGTATTGTTAATTTGCTCATTTTCGATTAAACCTCGTTGTATTATTAATTTTTAAATAAAATTCCTTTAACCTGATTATTATATCACAATTTTTCTAGAAAGATAGTCCATAATATGATAAAATTAGATAGTTTAAAGAAAAACAATATCGTTTTACCTTATTTTTACGTGTTTAAGGTGTTAATGAAAGGTAGTAGATTTATATGAGAAAAAGAGATATGACCTTTGCTTCGGCGGTGCTTGAGGCAATAGATGCTATTTTAGCTCTTGCGTATATAGGCTTACAGATTTATTATGGAGTGTGCTATCACATACAGGTATTTAAGTTTGTGGCCAATATACTTGTGCTTTTGCTTGTATACATTGCAATCACATGGCTGCAACATTATCCGGAAAAGCTCAATCACATAGCAGCGGAGCTGTGTGTGGGCAATATCAGAAAGTATTCACTCAGGCTTTTGACGTTTGTAAAGCTTGTTTTTACTGCGGGGCTTTTGGTGCCATGCGTGTGTGATGCGTTTGGAATAGCAATCCGCGATGTATACAGCCTCATTATGATAGGGCTCATCCTTGTGGTGACGGCATATTATGAGTACAGGATATTTCAGGAAATAAAGTCATTGCGGAAATAGTATAGGAGAAATAAAATGCAGCTTAGTATAGAAGAAGTTAAAAAGCTGGATAGTAACAGCTATCAGATAATAGATATAAGAAGTGAGGAAGAGGTGGCGCACGGTGCCATAAAGGGAGCACTCAATATTCAGGCAGAGGAAATAGAGTCAGATGAGAGGGTGCCACATGATAAGAAGCTTGTCATAGTCTGCAGTCGTGGTAAGACGAGTGTGGACGTGGCAGAGTATCTCACAGAAAAAGGTTTTGATGCGGCAAGCTTAAAGGGAGGTTATATAAGCTGGCTGCTTGATGCCATGAAAGAGGATGAGGTGGCAGAGCGCGATATAAAGGCAGATGTGGAGCAAAGCATCAGAAAGAAATTTAAGAAATCCATCTGGCGCAAGTTTACAAAGGCGATAAACACCTATGAGCTTGTAAAGCCGGGGGATAAGATTGCGGTGTGTATTTCGGGAGGTAAGGATTCCATGCTCATGGCAAAGCTTTTTCAGGAGCTTAAGCATCACAACAAGTTTGATTTTGATGTGAAGTTTCTAGTCATGGACCCGGGCTACAATGAGGCAAACAGGCATGTCATAGAGGAAAACTGCAGGAACCTTGGCATCCCTGCCACTATTTTTGAGTCAGATATATTTGATGCTGTATATGATATCGAAAAATCGCCATGCTATTTATGTGCGAGGATGAGAAGAGGACATCTGTATGCATTTGCAAAGGAGCTGGGCTGCAACAAAATTGCGCTCGGACATCATTATGATGATGTTATCGAGACGATACTCATGGGCATGCTCTACGGGGCACAGGTACAGACCATGATGCCTAAGCTTCACAGCACAAACTTTGAGGGCATGGAGCTTATCAGGCCTCTTTACCTGGTCAGGGAGGACGATATCAAGGCATGGCGTGATTACAACGGTCTGCATTTCATACAGTGTGCCTGCAAGTTTACAGATACCTGTACCACCTGCAATAATGAGGAAAACCGCTCAAAGCGTGTTGAGATAAAGCAGCTCATCGCTAATCTTAAAAAGGTGAATCCTTTTGTCGAGGCAAATATATTTAAGAGTGTGGAGAATGTAAATCTGGCTACGGTTGTAGCATATAAAAAGGATGGCATAAAGCACAGCTTCCTAGATCACTATGATGAATAAGACAGATATATTTCAGGAGGGCATTGTATGGCAGATATCATGGATTATATTGACTGGCGTGGAGATATAGGCTTTGATGAGGTGCATGTAAATGAGGTGGACGGACTGATTTTTTCACAGCTTATTTATGTGCAGATGAAGCCATATATGCCGGATGCAAAGAAGTCATACCTTACGATAAAACAGCTTTCAAGCCTTTACTGCGCGGATCACAGTGATGATGAGATTGAGCAGATGCCTAATCTTTTCCGCCACTCCGCGAGGCTGCTTCAAAAGCTGGCGCACTCAAGGCGCTATGCTGACTGCATTTTGAGATATTATATATACGATATAAGTGAAAAAGAGGAGTCGCAGTTTTCTGCGGTTACGATAGAACTGCCTGACGGCACATATTTCATTTCCTACAGTGGTACAGACCATTCCGTGGTCGGCTGGAAGGAAAACTTTAATCTAAGCTATCTCGATGAGACACCGGGACAGAACAAGGCGAAAAAATATTTAAAGCAGGTGGCAGCATATATATGCAATGATGATAGGGTCATAAATGAAAAAGCCGTAAATGATAAAGCTTTAGATGATGAAAATATCAACAATAAAAGCATCAATACAAGAAAGCTGTGGATAGGCGGGCACTCAAAGGGTGGAAATCTGGCAGTGTTTGCCGCCATGCATGTGGATAAAGAGGTGCAGGATGTCATTATTAAGGTGTTTAATTTTGACGGGCCGGGCTTCAATCACAAGATGATATATACGGCAGGCTACAAAAGAATTTTTGACAGAATAGAGACATTTCTGCCACAGTCGTCTATTGTTGGCTTATTGCTTGAGCATGTGGACAATTATGAGGTGGTAAGAAGCCATAATTCGGGGCCGCTGCAACATGATGCTTTTTCCTGGGAGATAATGGGCGGAAGTATCATAAAGGCGGATGGGCTGGACAAAAACAGTGTGCGCCTTGACAAGACACTCAGAAACTGGATAGGCAGCATGGATGAGGCGCAGCGAAAGCAGTTTGTAAATGTGCTTTTTTCAATAGCATCGGACTCCAATTTTGAGAACCTTGACCAGATGTCATTTAAGCAGCTCATTGAGATGATAAAGGCTGCCGATGATCTGTCAAAGGCTGACTGGAGCATGCTTAAGGATACAGTAAGACTCCTGATTTCTGCCGGTGTCGGCGTGGTCAGGGATGAAAAGGAGAAATAAATGTTAAATCAGTTTTCAAGAACACAGCTTTTGCTTGGAAAAGAGGCGATGGATAGGCTAAAGGGCGCAAGAGTCGCAGTATTTGGAATAGGAGGAGTGGGCGGATATGTCTGCGAGGCACTAGTCAGAAGCGGCGTGGGAGCGATTGACCTTATCGATGATGACAAGGTGTGTCTTACAAACCTAAACAGGCAGATAATTGCAACCCGAAAGACCATAGGAAAATACAAGACAGATGTGATGGAGGAGAGGATTCATGATATTAATCCTGATGTCAGTGTCGTGACGCACAGGTGCTTCTTTTTGCCGGAAAATGCTGATGAATTTCCGTTTGAAGAGTATGATTATATAGTTGACGCGGTTGATACGGTCACAGCAAAGATTGCGCTTGTCATGAAGGCACAGGAGAAGAATGTCCCTATCATAAGCAGTATGGGAGCGGGAAATAAGCTGGATGCAAGTGCATTTAAGGTGGCTGATATATATAAGACCAGCATGTGTCCTCTTGCAAAGGTCATGCGCCGTGAGCTTAAAAAACGTGGCGTGAAAAAGCTCAAGGTGGTATACTCTGAGGAGAAGCCTACAAGACCGATAGAGGATATGTCTATAAGCTGCAGAAGCAACTGCATCTGCCCGCCGGGTGCCGAACACAAGTGCACAGAGCGCAGGGATATTCCCGGAAGCCTTGCATTTGTACCATCAGTGGCAGGACTTATCATCGCGGGCGAGGTGGTACAGGACATAGCCTTTGACAGGGTATGATGAAGAATACAATTACGAAAAGAGAGGAATAAAAATGCCAGTATTTGATTTTAGCGATACACCGGTAGCAAACGAGCATCCGGAGTGTACATATGAGACATTTCATTCGACAGAGACCAAGGCATCGGCCGATAAACCGATTGTTGTGATAGAAAATAAGCAAAAGGAGTGGGCGCATCATGCGCTTGGTATGTTTACAAATCCGATAAAGCGTACATCCTTTGAATTTGAGGATGGTGATGGGGTGACCAGTGCAGATATCCTGCGCATTGATTCCCGCTTCGTCAGCCTTTTTAAGTGGCTTGGCGAAAATCACATAAAGGTACAGCTTTCAGGAGCCAATACACCTGACGGATACGCAGTATACAGGGTGAGGGAGGTGTCTCTCGGCAGAGGCACAAAGCTGTCTGCAGAGGATGGATTCCTGCAGTATATGATGGAAAGGCTCTTTGCCAGCACCATGCCTGAGGATGAACCTGACCTCGATGATTACGAGGAAGAGGGCGACAGCATGAAGCTCACCAGTATACAGAGCATCACAGATTTCATGACCTGTGCAGGCCGTACACTGCCTGACAATATACTGCTGTGGGCCAGAAGAAATCTGGCAGTTGCGCGTTCAAGCGAGGTATCACCTGAGGAGAGACGCCATGCGCAGAGAGCACTTTCCATTATGATGAATATTCAGTGGAAGGGAAATTACTTTGAGGCAATTGACCCTGTGGAGGCAAGGCGCATACTCGATGAGGAGCTCTATGGCATGGAAAGCGTGAAGCAGAGAATCATTGAGACCATTATCCAGATAAACAGGACTCATACACTTCCTGCCTATGGACTGCTGCTCTGTGGACCGGCAGGAACCGGAAAGTCACAGATTGCATATGCTGTTGCACGTATACTTAAGCTTCCATGGACCACACTCGATATGAGCTCCATAAATGATGCAGAGCAGCTCACAGGAAGCTCAAGAATCTATTCAAACGCAAAGCCGGGAATCATTATGGAGGCATTTTCACAGGCGGGAGAGTCAAATCTTGTATTTATCATCAATGAGCTCGACAAGGCCTCAAGCAAAAACGGCAACGGAAATCCGGCAGATGTGCTTTTGACACTGCTTGACAATCTGGGATTTACAGACAACTATATGGAGTGTATGGTGCCGACCGTCGGAGTATATCCGATTGCAACAGCCAATGATAAATCCCAGATTTCTGCACCGCTTATGTCACGTTTTGCAGTGATTGATATTCCGGACTATACCGATGAAGAGAAGAAGGTCATCTTCCAGAGATTTGCCCTGCGCAAGGTATTTGAGCGAATGGGAATGAAGGAGGAGGAGTGCGTTCTCACAGAGGACGGACTTGATGCAGTGATTAAGCTTCACGAGAACACATCGGGCATAAGAGATCTCGAGCAGGCTGCAGAGCATCTGGCTGCAAATGCACTTTATCAGATAGAGGTTGATAAGGTAAAGCAGGTGGTATTTGACGCTGAGGCTGTTTTTGAGCTTTTAGGCTAGCAGGATATGATTACGGATACAGGAAATGTTACGAAAATAAAAGGAGATGGTCAGGATGAGAGAATTTGGAAAATCCAGAAAATTAGATAATGTGCTTTATGATGTAAGAGGACCGGTGGTGGATGAGGCGGCCCGCATGGAGGAAAACGGCACAAATGTGTTGAAGCTCAATATAGGAAATCCGGCGCCGTTTGGTTTCAGGACACCTGATGAGGTGATATATGATATGTCACGCCAGCTCACGGACTGTGAGGGGTATTCCAACTCCAAGGGACTTTTTTCTGCAAGAAAAGCAATCATGCAATATGCACAGCTCAAAAAGCTTCCTAATGTGACGGTTGAGGATATCTACACCGGAAACGGAGTCAGCGAGCTTATAAACTTAAGCATGTCAGCGCTTCTTGACAATGGTGATGAGGTGCTGGTGCCGGCACCGGACTATCCGCTTTGGACAGCCTGCGTTACACTTGCGGGAGGCACGGCAGTGCACTATATCTGTGATGAGCAGTCAGAGTGGTATCCGGACATAGAGGATATCAAAAAGAAGATTACAGACAAGACAAAGGCAATCGTAATAATAAACCCTAATAACCCTACAGGAGCGCTCTATCCAAGGGAGGTGCTGCAGCAGATAGTTGATGTGGCAAGAGAACATGAGCTCATGATTTTTTCGGATGAGATATATGACAGACTTGTGATGGATGACTATGAGCATGTGTCTATTGCGTCGCTTGCACCGGACCTCTTCTGTGTGACCTTCAGCGGTCTTTCTAAGTCACATATGATAGCAGGCTATCGTATCGGATGGATGGTTTTAAGCGGCAACAAGGCGCTCGGAAAGGACTATATTGAGGGTCTCAACATGCTCTCAAACATGCGTCTTTGCTCGAATGTTCCGGCGCAGTCGATAGTGCAGACGGCATTAGGCGGATATCAGAGTGTAGGCGAGTATATTGTGCCGGGCGGACGAATCTATGAGCAGAGAGAGTACGTCTACAAGGCATTAAACGATATACCGGGAATTTCGGCAGTAAAGCCAAAGGCAGCATTTTACATATTCCCAAAGATTGATACTGCAAGGTTCAACATCACAAACGATGAACAGTTTGCACTCGATCTGCTTCGTGAGAAGAAGATACTCATAATCCACGGCGGCGGCTTCAACTGGGATAAGCCGGATCACTTCAGAGTGGTATATCTGCCTCGAACAGAGATATTAAAGGATGCCACAGGCAAGCTTGCAGACTTTTTGTCTTCATATAAGCAGAAATAATTATTGGCATAGATAATTATAAAACATATGATATAAAACATATAATATATAACATATAATATATAAGCTCCGGCACAGAAAATTTTTTGTTCTGACCGGAGTTTTTATATTATGCTGTAATATTTTTTAAAAGTAACCTACCTGTAACTTTACATAATGTATTATACACTTGTATCGCGGGGCGGCTGCACTTTAAAGGACAGACCGCACAGCACTCAAAAATGTATAGAGAAGAAAAGGAGAATTAAATGGAACTGCTTAGAGTAGAACACTTATCAAAAATATATGGAGCCGGAGAAAATCAGGTCAAGGCTTTGGACGATGTGTCATTGAGCGTGGAAAAGGGAGAGTTTGTGGCAATAGTCGGGGCGAGCGGCTCCGGAAAATCCACACTGCTTCATCTGCTCGGAGGTGTTGACAGACCAACAAGCGGAAAGGTGTATATAAACGGCACTGATATTTTTGCAATGAATGATGATGAGCTTGCCATATTCAGAAGAAGACAGGTAGGCATCATTTATCAGTTTTATAATCTGATACCTATATTAAATGTGGAGGAAAACATGGCAATCCCGATGGAGCTTGATGGAAGAAAGGTGGAAAAAGCACAGATGGATGACATGCTTTTGCGCCTTGGACTTACAGAGAGACGTACTCATCTGCCAAATGAGCTTTCAGGTGGACAGCAGCAGCGCACATCTATAGGAAGAGCCCTGATTACGAGACCATCTATAGTGCTAGCGGATGAGCCGACCGGAAACCTGGATACCAAAGCCAGCAACGAGATTATGCATCTCTTAAAGACCTCAAACCGCGAGCTCAACCAGACAATTATTATGATTACACACAATATGGAGCTTGCAAAGGCGGCTGACCGCACAATAATGATAGAGGATGGTAAAATCAGATGAATTTGATGAAGACACTCACATTAAAAAACTTAAAGCTCAACAGGAAAAGAACTATTGTCACGATAGTCGGAATAATTCTTGCAACAGCGCTTTTGTCGGCGCTTGTCACACTTGTGTCAAGCTTTCAGTACAGTATGATTGAATACCAGAAGCAAAAAGGCGGCGACTTTCATGTGAAATTTTCGAATGTGAAAATGTCTGAGCTTTCGGAGTTTAAAAACAACAGAAATATTGAAAGCACATTTGAGACAATGGGAATGGGCTTTGCAAAGCTAGACGGCTGCAAGAATGAGGATAAGCCGTATGCATATGTCATGGCAACAGATGAGGCCGGCTTTGAGAGAGGCTGCTTTAAACTTATAGAGGGGCGCATGGCAAAAAATGAGGATGAGATAGTCATTCCAAGGCACTTAAAGACAAACGGACGAATCGACATAAAGGTGGGAGATGAGATAACACTGGATGTCGGAAAGCGATATGATTCAAACACCGAAGGTGTCATATCGGAAAACAGCGCATATGAGAATGAGGCAGAGACACTTACCGATACTGTGACAAAGCACTACAAGGTGGTAGGCATCATGGAAAGACCGGGCTATGGAATGGAGGACTATAGTGCCGCCGGATATACATTTGTCACATACTCTGATGAACTGGCAGCAATTGATAACGGCACAAAGAGTGAGGCAAGCGAAGCTGACACTACACTCACAGTGTACAGCAGATACACTAAAAAGGCTTTAAGAAACAAGGATGCTGTGACTGCTGATATAATTGGTGTGGATGAAAAGCTGTTTGAGAAAGCAAATAAATCATCTGTTGAAATGTCTGCTGAGGAGAGTGACAGGTTTCTTAAAGAGATGGAAAATGCAAAATATGATATATATATGAATGGATACCTTATAAGCTATGAGTGCGTTTTCCCGATTGACGGTTCATTTAAAGCACTGTTTACAGTGGCCGCTGTTGTGGCTTTGATAATCATACTGACATCAGTGTACTGTATCAAAAACAGCTTCAACATATCAATCACTGAAAAAATCAGGCAGTATGGCATGCTTGCAAGCGTGGGTGCTACGAGGCGCCAGATAAAAAGCAGCGTTAAGACAGAGGCAGCAATGCTTGGAGTGGTTGGTATTCCTGTAGGTACCATGAGTGGTATTTTGGCATCGCTTATACTTGTCAAGGTGGTAAATGCGCTGTCAGCAGGCTGGCTTAACTTTGCTTTGAGCTTTCATACTTCCCTGCCTGCACTTATTCTTGCTGTGATAATGAGTATAGCAACCATTTATTTCTCAGCAACAGGCAGTGCAAGAAGGGCGGCAAAGGTCACACCGCTTGAAGCAATAAGAAACACAAAGGAGATTAAAATAAAGTCAGCAAAGCTTAAGACCCCGGCGATTATAGGCAGAATCTGGGGTATCGGAGGCGTTATCTCATATAAGAATATAAAGAGGAACAATAAAAAGTACAGAACCACAGTGACATCTATTGTCATCTGCTCAGTAACCTTTATTGTGATATCATACTTTATGTCTATGGCCTTTAGCAGGGTTGGGATGTCATATGCTTCAACAGATTACAATATCGGAATAAATATGTCATGTAAAAAGGACCTTGATATTGAAAAGCTCTCTAAGCTTTTGAGTGGCATTGAAGGAGCTGAGGATTATCTGGTTGGAGCAGGCTATGATTTCGATGTCAGTAAGCCGGAGTATACAAAGGAATATGGAGAGTATTGCGGGCAGCTTTATGATGACAGTGAGGATGTCTCACAAGAGTTTTTAATCACAGTTTTGGATGACAAATCGTATGATAAGTATGCGTCCGACGCAGGCATAAAAAATGCAGCTGCAGGAGCAATTCTTGTGAATAAAGGCACATTTGATGTGTATAATGAGAATAGCTCAAAATACGTCAAAAAAGAGATGGAGCTGTACAAATATAAAGCAGGAGATACAATCGAGTGTGGCTATAATGTTTATGATGATGCTTCTTCTGATGACAATGCAGCAGAAGGCGATACTGAAAGCAGCACAGATGATAATAATGCAGTGGAAGGTGATACTGAAAGCGGCACAGAGGATAACAGTGGATACGTTGACGAGGAAACAATAAATAACGGAGTCAGAAAGACTGTGGATGTAACTATTGCAGGTGTCACAGACAAGGTACCAACAGGTTATAAGGGCTACGGCAATACCACGCTTTTGTTTATGAACCAAAAAGGCTTTGAAAGCCTATGGGCTGACGGCAAGAACGGTAATGAGATTAAACCGGGACATGCGTCATATTCGGCATATGTGGTTGCAGAAAATGCAGATGAATATCAGGATACATTCGAAAAGGAGACGGAAGGAAATACTGAGTATTCGCAGATTAGTTTTTATGTCAGCAATATGGATAAGCAGATGCGCGATGAAAAATCACTCTTTACACTGCTTGGAGTATTTGCATATGGACTTATTGTGGTCATTGCCTTAATAGGAATCACAAATATCATCAATACCTTAAGCACCGGAATGGAGCTTAGAAGCCGCGAGTTTGCAACACTAAGAAGCATTGGAATGACAGATAAGCAGTTTGCCGGAATGGTCAGGCTCGAGAGTGTGTTTATATCTGTAAAGGCACTTGTAATAGGTGTACCGCTTGGTATTTTAATAAGCTATCTCTTATGTGTTATGATGAACAGGATGGATGACGCAATCATTTATGAGCCGCCGTATAAAGCAATTATATTGTGTATAGTGGTTGTAATAATGCTGATTTATGCTATCATGAAACTATCAATGACGAAGCTTAGACACAATAACATTATTGAGACAATCAAGAATGAAAATCTGTAGGAAATGCGGGAGCTGATATGAAAAAAATACTTCTCATAGAGGACAATAAAGGAATAACAGAGGGACTGTGTGATACCTTTACAGAACCTGAATATGAGCTTTTGACAGCAGGCAGTTTAAAGGAGGCTGGGGCGCTTTTGAGTGAGCACCCCGGCCTTGTGCTGCTTGATGTGTCGCTTCCGGATGGGAACGGCTTTGATTTTTACAGCGAAAGGCTGGAAAAAGAAAAAACACCGGTGATTTTTCTTACCGCAAGGGATGAGGAAAATGATATAGTAAAGGGACTTGAGCTTGGAGCGGAGGATTACATCACAAAGCCTTTTTCAGTAAGAGAGCTTGTGGCGAGAGTAAACCGCGTATTTTTACGAAGGAAAAGTGATGACAGCTCATCTGTCATACACGCAGGAAGCATAAGCTATGATTTGGACAAAAAGGAAGCAAGAAGGGCTGGACAGGTGATTGCTCTTTCAAGTCTTGAAAACCGTATACTTGATCTGCTTTTTACCAATCACGACAAGGCTGTGTCCAGAAATGCCGTGCTTGACTGCATCTGGGAGGCGACAGGCAACGATGTGTATGACCATACAGTGACTGTCTATATGAAGCGCATCAGGGCAAAGCTTGGTGAGGATGTGATAAAGACTGTGAAGGGAATCGGGTATCGTGTTGATTCAGATGAAGCTCTTTAAACAGTATCGGCTGACAGAGACAGTTCCCGGGGGAAAGCATGAGAAAGAAGAAATATAATTTAGAGAACAGAAAACATTTTGTGTATTTTGCAATAATATATACATGTATATGTGTGATGGTTATGGCTTTTACCGTCTTTTTTCAGTACAGGGCATATACGAAAAACTATAACATCACAGTGGCTAAGCTATGTGCACTCATTCATGAAAAATATCCCGATGTATCAGATGGCAGTATAGCCGCGATTCTAAATGACAGCAGCTTAGGCAGCGATTATACAAATTTAAAAAGCGCAGAGACGCTCTTAAAAAAATACGGCATTGATATGGAAAAGGATTCTGCGGTTTTGTCAAATGAAAAAGCGCTTAAAGGGGCGCTTTGGCTAGACATATTTCTTGTTGTGCTTTTTGCAGGGGGCTTTTGCCTTTACATTGTGCTTATAAGATTTAGCTTTAAAAGACAGGTCAGACAGGCTGCGGATTATCTGCGTCGCATAAATCAGGGAGACTACAGACTTGTTATGGCAGATAGCACAGAGGGAGAGATTTCTATACTTAAGGGAGAGCTTTACAAGACAGCAATCTATTTGAGGGAGTCTGCGGAAAATGCAAAGGCAGACAAGCTTTTGCTAAAGGATGCGCTTTCTGACATATCGCATCAGCTTAAGACACCGCTCACATCACTTTCGATAAATCTGGAAAATCTGGAAGGAAATCCTGATATGGCACCTGAAAACAGAAGCAGGATAATGCGCAGGGCAAAGCGTGATGTGGATAATATATCGCATATGGTGCAGGCTATCTTAAAGCTTTCAAGGCTTGAAGCGGATGTTGTGGAGTTTGATGAGAAGGATACGCTGCTGTCTGAAATTGTGTCTGAGGCAGCTGACAATGTTATGGCACTTTGCGATTTGAGAGACATAAGGCTGTCCATAGATGAAGGCTCTGATAAGGATGCCTGTATACATGCTGATGCATACTGGCAGTGTGAGGCCATTACAAACATAGTAAAAAATGCAGTGGAGCACGCAGAGAGTGAGGTAAGGATAGGCTTTTACAGGTATGAGATGTATGCAGAGATAACAGTGCAAAACGATGGAGAGACCATAAGTGATGAGGACAAAAAGCATATTTTTACGCGTTTTTACAGCGGCAGCGGACAGCCGGCAGACAGCATCGGCATAGGACTTTCGCTCGCGGAAGCAATTGTGCGTCATGACAATGGATATATCCTTGTGGAGGATTGTAAAAAAGATGTATTAAATGAAAAAAATGAATGCAGTGGCACACGCTTTGTGGTAAGATATTTGTGATAAGTTGAGAAAAATTATCAATAAATACACTAGGAAGCGATAAAATGACACTAAAAGAACTTGGCATAGGACAGAGTGCCAGAATACTTACAGTAGGCGGTGAGGGCGCACTGCGCCAGCATTTCCTGGATATGGGAGTAATCCCAAAGGCCGAAGTAACAGTTATCAAATTTGCACCGATGGGAGACCCGATGGAGCTTCAGGTGCATGGCTATGAGCTCACATTGAGGCTTGATGATGCGGCACAGATTGAGGTAGAATTAATTGATAGCCGTTCAAGAAAGCATGAGGGTCCTAAAAAGATAAGCAACACAGCCCATCCCGGACTTGGCGAGGAGGGCAAATACCATGTGAAGGGCAGTGGCAATCCCCTTCCGGATGGTGAGAAGCTCACATACGCACTTGTGGGAAACCAAAACTGCGGCAAGACAACACTTTTCAACCAGCTTACAGGCTCAAACCAGCATGTGGGCAATTTCCCGGGAGTGACGGTGGACAGAAAGGATGGCTCTATTAAAGAACATCCGGATACATCAATCACAGATTTACCGGGCATTTACTCAATGAGCCCATATACGAATGAGGAGATTGTGTCGAGAAACTTTGTGCTCGATAACAAGCCAAAGGCCATAATAAATATCGTAGATGCGACAAATATCGAGAGAAACCTGTATCTGACCATGCAGCTTCTTGAGATGGATATACCGATGGTTATCGCTCTAAATATGATGGATGAGGTGACGGCAAACTCAGGCTCAATCGATGTAAATAAAATCGAGGGACTGTTAGGAGTGCCTGTTGTACCGATTTCAGCCGCGAAGAATCAGGGTGTTGATGAGCTGGTGCGCCATGCGATACACATTGCAAAGTATCAGGAGCGCCCAGGCAGACAGGATTTCTGTGATGAGAATGATTTTGGCGGTGCCGTGCACAGATGTATACACGCGGTCAGCCACCTGATTGAGGATCATGCAAAGCTCGCCGGAGTTCCGATTCGCTTTGCTGCTACCAAAATTATCGAGGGAGATGCACTTATATTAGAGCAGCTTCATCTTGATGAGAATGAGAAAGAGGCAATAGAGCATCTGATTGTCCAGATGGAGAAGGAGCGAGGCCTTGACAGAAGCGCTGCAATTGCGGATATGCGCTTTACATTTATTGAGAAAATATGCGAGAGCACCGTGGTAAAACCGAAGGAGAGCAGGGAGCGTATCAGAAGTGAACGCATCGACCGTGTTCTTACAGGCAAATACACGGCAATACCATGCTTTATAGTGATAATGCTTGCTGTATTTTATCTCACCTTCAACGTAATCGGAGCAGGACTTCAGTGGCTTTTGGAGCAGGGCATAGGAGCACTGACCGCGCTTACGGATAAGGCACTCACAGCGGCAGGCGTGAATGAGGTGCTGCACGGACTGGTAATAGACGGCATCTTTCAGGGTGTCGGAAGCGTATTAAGCTTTTTGCCGATTATCGTGACACTGTTCTTTTTCTTATCCCTCATGGAGGACAGCGGATACATAGCGAGGGTTGCATTCTTCATGGACAAGCTCCTTCGTAAGATAGGACTTTCCGGACGAAGCATAGTACCAATGCTCATAGGCTTCGGCTGTACGGTGCCAGCTGTCATGGCGACACGTACACTGCCAAGTGAGAGAGACCGTAGAATGACTATACTCCTCACACCGTTTATGAGCTGTTCGGCAAAATTGCCAATTTATGCATTCTTTGTTAGTGCATTTTTCCCGAAGCATGGCGGACTTGTCATGGGAGGACTGTACTTCCTTGGCATAATTGTCGGAATACTTTTCGCATTTATTTACAGAAAGACTTTGTTCAGGGGTGACGCAGTGCCATTTGTCATGGAACTGCCAAACTACAGGATGCCGGGCGCCAAGAATGTGTGCCAGCTCCTCTGGGAGAAGGCAAAGGACTTTTTGCAGAAGGCATTTACAGTAATACTTATTGCAACAATGCTGATATGGTTCTTACAGAGCTTTGACATACACTTTAACATGGTAACAGATTCAAAGGACAGCATGCTTGCCGCTATTTCAAGTGTTATCGTGCCTGTCTTTAAGCCTCTGGGACTCGGCGACTGGCGTATATGCACGTCACTTATCAGCGGACTCATGGCAAAGGAGAGCGTGGTATCAACACTTGAGATACTGTTTGGCGGAACGGTTACGACAGCACTCACAACACTTTCAGCTGCATCTCTTCTGGTGTTCTCGCTGCTCTACAGTCCTTGCGTGGCTGCTATAGCATCCATAAAGAGAGAGCTTGGTGCAAAGTGGGCAGTCAGCGTGGTGCTTTTGCAGTGTGCGATTGCATGGGTGGCAGCATTTATTGTAAGGGTAATTGGACTGCTTGTGATGTAAAAAAACTGACTACAAAAAATATAAAAGGAGATATGTGATGGAGATTAAACTGGAAAATGAATCACTTGAGCTCACGATAAACAGCTTCGGAGCAGAGCTTAAAAGCATCACCGGCAAGGAAACTGGTACACAGTATCTGTGGGATGCCGATGAGAAATACTGGAAGAGAAGCGCACCGGTGCTTTTCCCGTTTGTCGGCAGCTTAAAGGACAAGAAGTTTACCGTTGATGGGACAGATTATCCGATGGGACAGCACGGCTTTGCAAGGGATATGGAGTTTGAGCTTGTGTCACAGACAAAGGATGAGGCATGGTTTTCACTTAAATCAAATGATGAGACTCTTGCAAAATATCCGTTTGAGTTTGTGCTCGAAATCGGCTATAAGCTCTCAGGCAGTGAGATAAAAGTGACCTGGAGGGTGACTAATCCTGCGAAAAAGGATTTACTTTTCTCAATAGGTGGTCATCCGGCATTTATGTGTCCGGTCGCAGAGCAGGGAAAGCAGTCAGACTATTATCTGAAGCTTGACACAGACAAAGCAATCACCTACGGACTTATCTGTGACGGAGGACTTTTAGACAAGGATGACAATCTGCTTAAGGTGGATGAGGATGGATACTGTCAGATAGATGAGCATATGTTTGATAAGGATGCGCTCATAATAGAAAACAGACAGGCTTCAAAGGTGAGCCTGTGTACACCGGATAAGAAGCCATACCTTACGGTGTCCTTTGATGCGCCTTTATTTGGTCTGTGGTCACCGGCAGGAATGGGAGCACCGTTTATCTGTATTGAACCGTGGTACGGCCGATGTGACAGAGCAGGCTTTGCCGGAGAATTAAAGGACAGGGAGTATGGTAATTCGCTGGCACAGGGTGAGAAATTTGAGAAGTCATATACGATTGCAATTGAGATGTAGATTTTCTTGTTCTCGGGTGGCTTAAATAGTTACAAACATAAATATAAGATATAGTTAGAATCGGGGGCCGGCTTTCTTAAGGCCGGCCTGAAGCAGCCATTTCTGATCAATTTTCTTAAGATCTTCACCGAATCTGACATGCAGCCGAACTGAGCCTTCGAGCTGCTCGATATGTTCAATGGTGCCCTTGCCGAACTTTGGATGATTGACATCGTCATTGATATTAAATTTTACAGTACTGTTTTTCTTTTTGCGGTATTCCTGCTCGCGTGAATATGTGTCGCGGATAGGAATACTCTTGTCAGTAATTTTCTTTTTGAGAACCTTATCATAATCGTGCTTAATAAGTCCTTCACCGGCTTTGTAGTAAGGAGTGGGAGCTGCTCCGATAAGTGAGCAGCAGTATTTCCACGCACTTCCGTGGATGCCGGGCTGCCAGTTGTACTTGTCCGGTATATCCATATTATATTGCATATAGTGGGCATATTCGTGCTTATATAAATCCATCCTGTCATCCTTTGACAAGGGCTTTGTCACACAGTAGCCGATGAAAAGCAGCGAAAAATGAAATTCTTCTTCATCCTGCCCAAAGCCCGGAGTGTATGCACCGAGCCTGTCCGTATCAAAGCCAAATGTGATAGGAACCCTTGCACCGTTAAGCCCAAGCTGTCTGTCGAGCTTCTGGTAGAGAAAGCGGATTTCCGCGAGATGTATTTTTGTTTCGTTTTCGAGTAGTTGTCGTAAATTGTTGTCTATGTTCATAAGTATATTTCTCTAAAAAATCAGTTTGTTTTCAATACAGTAATGATATATTCCATCATCCTCAACCGATTTGCATACAAAATCAGCTTTAGCCTTGACTTCGTCCTTTGCATTGCCCATGGCAACACCAATGCCTACGGCCTCAAGCATTTCAATATCGTTATGTCCGTCACCGAAAGCAATTGCTTCATCCTTTGAGAAGCCATAATGCCTAAGCACTGCAGCAACAGCATTGCCTTTGCCACTGTTAAGCGGAATAATATCAACGGCCTTATCCCACCATGCAGTTATCTGTGAGTGGGGCGCGCCGGATAGAATCTGTGAGTGCTCATCTTTTTTGCAGGAGCACATAATCTGATATATATCAGTCCTGCTTATCTCGTCAAAATTGTCAGCGATTTTAAGCTTTTCGCTGCCAAAGGCAAAGTATTGCTCTAAATCAGGGTCGGTACCGTTTGTGACAATCATATGCTCGTTGCTGATTGCAATGGCGCGGTTCATCTGCTTTAGATTGGAAATTATCTGATATTTGTCGTGCTCATTAATAGGATTTTTGAAGATGATATCATTGCCTGCGGTGACGAATGAGCCGTTAAAGGTGAGCAGGACATCAAAATCAATTCCATCAAAATGAGGCACACCTGTGTAGCTTCTTCCGGTAGCCATACAAAGGATGATGCCATTTTGGTGGAGCTGCCTAAGTGCAGCAGCAGTGTTTGCTGATAATTCTTTATGTCCCAGCCGAAGCAGGGTGCCATCCACATCAAAGAATGCTATTTTAATCATAATTCACCTGCCTGTTTTAATGCTAGTTTAATGATATTTTCATTTATATAGAATCCGTTTGATTGAATTTTGGTTATTGCATTTTTTACAGAAGAAATAATCCCTGATTGTTTAGCTTTTATAAGAACACCTAAGGTGCCCGTTACTGTTAATCCAAGATATTTTGCTGTTTTTTTTGCTGCATTATCATCGATGATAACTAAGTCTGCTTTGGGGTCAGCTTGTGCCAATATCATAACATCAACTTCACCGGCATGAAGCTTTGCTTTGTACATTTTGCGGTCTTCAATGTTAGTGATTGTTTCGACTGTAATCCAATCAAGATTTTGTTTGATTTGTAAACAGGCAGAATCCTTTTTGGCTGTAACTTCGTCGAATACTGCTTTAGGAATAATGATTGAACCATATATTTTTTTTAAAATGTTAAGTAAGTCTGCATTGCACAATGCAATTAATGGTGTTGAATTGACAATTACCCTACGCATTATTCATCTCCTCTATAAATTCTGCTTCATCATCAAAACTGAAGATAGATATATTATTATTGCCTAGATATTTGATGAAATCTTCCTCACTCATTCCGGCTATCTGTGCACAATATCCAATAGAAATATGGTTTTTTAAATAAAGCATTAGAGCAGTAGCTTTCTTGGCAAAAGCATTAGCTTCATCTTTGGTCATTTTGGTATCGTATAATACTTCATCTGGTATTTTTATTGCAATACTACACATATAAACACCTCTTTCTATTTATAATGAATCATTAATTATATCTCAGTTACATGATAACATAATAAGCGCAAGATTAAAAACATTTATTTAAATTTCTGTCACAACGTAAGGTACGTAAGCCGGGGACTGTTGGGGACACGCGCTTTAGCTATCGCTACGCTTAGCAACTAAGATTCTGTACGAAATTATGCTCATGAAGCGTAGAAACGCACCTGCATGGACGCAGGGGAGAGGAAGATTTACATATGTGTACGCAGGAGGACCTGGTTCATAAAGATTACCATTTCTTATAACTGTGTTCTTGATATTAAAGGACACAAGTGGCTTTTTTCAATATGTTGTTGTTAATTTATGGTGTTGGGCTTCCACCATTATGCCAGAAGCCTCACAAAAAGTAGCTGAAACTGCAGAAATCACCAAAACAGCACCCCAAACCCAGCCCAAAAGCCGGAAAAGACCCGGCAAAAAGTAGCTGAAACTGCAGAAATCACCAAAACAGCACCCAAAACCCAGCCCAAAAGCCGGAAAAAACCCGAGAAAAAGTAGTTGAAACTGCAGAAATCACCAAAACAGCACCCAAACCCAGCCAGAAAGCCGGAAAAGACCTGGCAAAAAGTAGCTGAAACTGCAAAAATCCCAAAAACAGCTCCAAAAACCCAGCCGTAAAGCCTCATAAAAATGGACTTATAGACATGTATTGATGGCTTAGTCGAGAATTAACTACTGTGGAGTGTACTAGAACTTGTGAGTAGCGTGTCATTTGTAACCGCCAAAGCGTACACAATGAAGCAGTAACTATAAACTGTGAGATTATAGCAAACCATCTAGCATATACATTTGTATAAGTTTCGACGGTTTCGTCGTGCATAGAAAACCTAAGAGCATAATTTCGTACAGAATCTTAGTCACGAAGCGTAGCGAGGGCGAAAGTGCGTGTCTCCCCAACAGTCCCCGGCTTACGTACCGACCTGCGACCAATGCGCAAAAGTTGCGCACAAAAAACGCGCACCCAATCTCTTGTTTGTGAAAAATGCTTGAAAACAAAAGTTAAAAAATGTCGAAATTGCACATTGACATAATTATAATACTGTAATATACTAAGTCTAGAACAAGCGGTTGCGCGAAAAACGCACCTAAGAAATAAATTAAATTACAAGCAAATGGAGGAAACAACGGATGGACAAATTTATTGTTAACATCATTCACCGCCCTGAGATGGTGCCTGAGTACTCAGCAACAGTGACAGGACAGGGAAAAGAAGAGGATATTGGAGATAAGAAGCTTATCACAGAGTCACTCGACATCTTCAAGACACAGCAGAGACTTGCACATGAGGCGGGACTCAAAACAACAATCCAGATGACATATGCTTCACTTTTTAATGATGAGGCAGTAGAGCTTGCAAAGCAGGATCACGAGAAATACGGTGATGAGATAGCACTTTCACTCCTTGGACTTCCATGTGAGGAGTTTAGAGAGAAGTATAAGACAAAGGATTTCTGTATCTGGATGTTCTCAATGGAGGACAAGAAAGCTATCGTAAATGATGTTTTCGAGAAATTCCATGACAGATTCGGTTTCTATCCTGAGTCAACAGGCTCTTACTATATGGATGCAGACCTTACAAACTACATAAAAGAAAAATACCCAATGGTAAAATGTGCAGTTGCAACATGCTGGGAGGAGGGCCCTAAGGCATACCACACATGTAACAACTCATGGTACACACTCTTTGACGGAGGCCCATGGGCACCATGGATTCCATCAAAGCAGAACACACATGCGCCAGCAGCAAATAAGGAAGAGGATAGCGGAATCGTAGCAATTCCACATCTCTCACGTGACCTTATTGCATGCTATGACGGAAACGGCTCAAACTTCGGAACACATCCACAGAATGTGCTTCGTGGAATGATTTATGATACAAAGACATGGGAGTATCCATATCTTTACAACCTCATCGACCAGTACAGAGACCTTGCAAAATACAATAACGGATATTCATACAACATGATGTTCGTAGGACCTGGCTGGATGAACAAGATGGGACGCTGGGAGCAGCCATATGAGCTTCTCTTAAAGTCATACACAGACGGCTGTAATTACTATGGCAAGTTAAAGAAAGAGGGTAAGCTCATCGACATGACAATGTCAGAGTTCGCTGATTACTTCAGAGAGAAGAAGGGTGTCAACGCAGGTAACTACAATGAGCCTGAGTGTGCACCATGGAGAGATATCCTTTACGGCTCAGACAAGCAGCTCTTCTGGTACTGTGACCCATACATGAGAGCATGCGTAAACATGGATCAGGGTGGAGCAATCGTAGACCTTCGTCCATACGTTGCAAAGCTTGAGTGGCCGGTAGGAATCGGAACAAAGCATGTACAGGATGCATCTTATCCATTCCTTATTCAGGAGAAATATAGAGCAGGATACTTTACACACTATGCAGGAGCTGGAACAGTAAGAAGTGCCAAGCTTTCACACAACGGTGAGGAGGTTGACCTGTGTCTCTGTCCTACACACAGCCATTTTTCAGAGGAAGTTATTGATGGCAAGAAGACAAGAATCCTTACACTTGATCCTGTAGATATTGAGTTTTATGATGTTAAGCTTACTCTTCAGACAAAGGAATACTTTGAGGAGGGCTCATCAAACATCAAGATTGAGCGTAATATCCTTAGCATGAGTGATCCAAATGCAGAGGTTTATCTCGATGAGTACATCACAGCATGCTACGGAACAACAGAGTATCCTGAGGATATGACAGGCATCACACTTACATGTGAGGGAGAAAACCCACAGAGCATCAATTATGAGTATAAGTGTCGTGATGCAAAGCTTGACGGAGCAACTGCAGTAAGCGCAGTAATTCCTGCAATTCAGACAAAGGTTTCACTCACACCATCTGCAAAGGCAGAGGGATACATTGAGGAAGGATATGCATTCTCTCCAATGTTCAAGCTTGGTTACAAGAAACAGATTAAAGACAAGGAGGTATTTGCAACATGGCTCAACTTGGAAAAGGCAAATTAAATTACAGATGTCCTTTATGTTTTATGAGGGATCTTGATATTGATATGTTCTATAATAAGGAAACAGGTATTTATAGCTGCATCCGTTGTCAGTTCAGAGGTACAGAGGAAGAGGTGCTTCAAGGCAACGAGGATGTCCGCAAGAAGTACAAGGCTATGTACAAGAGATTCGACAAGTTCGATTTTGATTAAAGTAGTGATTGGTACGCTGCTGCTATAATAGCAGCAGCGTGTTTTGCATTTCGCTACAAAGGAGAGTATATATGGCGAAAAGAAAAAAAGACACGATGGAATTCAGATTCTATGAGCTGCCACAGGGAGAGTCGGCACTCGTACTGTGCGGAGAATCATGGAAGAGAGTGTATGGTCATGAGGAATTTCACCTGCATTTCCATAATCTGCTTGAAATCGGCATCTGCCGAGAGGGAGATGGAAATATGTATCTGGATGAGGATATTTACCAGTATCATGACGGCGATATCACATTTATACCTGAGAATTTTCCGCATGTTACAGTCAGCTATGGTGAGGTGGTGAATTTCTGGGAGTATATTTTTATTGACATACATTCTGTGATAGAAGAGATGTTCCCAAACAATACGGCATTCCAGAATGAGGCAGTTACGACTATATCAAAAAAAGCGTTTATGACTAACGTGTATCAGAGCCCGGCTATGGCTGAGTATATAAATGCCATAATCAGGGAAACCCGTGAACATAAGATTTATTGCCAAAGGACGGTAAAGCTCCTTGTGCAGGGAATTGTAATAGAGCTGTTGCGTAGGTATGATGAGCTTCCGGAGGAGGATAATAATATCGTAAAGGGTACCAATATGTCACAGATAGCCACAGCACTTGACTACATGAATAAGCATTACAGCGAATCGATAAAGGCAGGGGAGCTTTCGGAACTATGCAACATGAGCGAGACTCATTTCAGGAGACTGTTTGAATCATACATCAATATGCCGCCTATGGAGTATCTGAATCTGATAAGAGTACAGAAGGCGTGCGAGCTTATGAAAAAAACAAATGAGCCTATGGAGCTTATTGCACAAAAGTGTGGATTCACAACCCAGTCAACTTTTAACCGTAATTTCCGCAAATTTTTGGACACTTCGCCATATCAGTGGAAGATAAATCCTGAAAATTATGAGCATAAACTGCTGAATTTTAGGATATCTGCACTAAAGGGATGGTAGAAAATGCATGTTTCGTATAATTTTGTACATCTATGATCGAATATGCATGTAATTGTGTGGAATTTGTTAACACATAAATAGCATGTATGGTTATAATGACTATGTAATCAAGAAACGGACAAGTATTCATAGTTAAAATGCCCAATTAAAACAATAAGACTATGAATGAATTATGAACGGAGTATTACAAAAACATCATTTTTATTAGGGAGGAAGAAAAATGAAAAAGAAAGTAGTTTCATTATTACTCGTAACAACAATGGTTGCCTCACTTGCAGCCGGATGTGGAGATTCATCTTCATCATGAGATGGCACAGAAAAGACAGGTAAGAAGGTAGAGACCGTAGATGACGGTCATACACTTACAGCCTGGGCTTGGGATGCAAACTTCAATATCCCGGCACTCAAAGCAGCAGCAGAGGATTACAAGAAAAATGTAGATCCTGATTTTGTACTCAATATTGAGGAGCAGTCACAGTCATCTGATATTGAGACAGCAATTACAACAGCAGGTTCAGCAGGAGATTACAGTACACTTCCTGACATCGTATTATTCCAGGATCACTACTTCCGGCAGTACCATACAAATTATCCTGATGCATGGGTATCAGCAAATGATGCAGATGTTAAGTGGGATGATTTCAGCCAGGAGAAATTATCATTCTCTACAATCGACGGAGAGCACTTTGGATTCCCTGTTGATAACGGAACAGTTATCTTTGCTTACAGAACAGATCTTCTTGAGCAGGCAGGATACACAATCGATGATATGACAGGCATCTCTTGGAAGGATTTCATCGAGGTAGGTAAGAAAGTATACGAGAAGACAGGAAAATACTTACTTTGCATGGACGGCGACGGAAATGATTTATTCTACATGATGCTTCAGGCAGAGGGTGAGTCACAGTTTAAGGATGGCAAGCCAAACTTTGTAGACAACGCTAAATTAAAAGAAATCATGCAGGTACTTAAGGATATGATCGACAACAATGTTCTTTACCTTGCAAATAACTGGTCAGATTACACAGATCAGGCTGTCCAGGGAGACATGGTTGCAGGCGTTATGAACGGAAACTGGATCATTCCTACAATCGAGAAGGTTACAGACAACAGTGGAAAGTGGGAGATTACATCTCTTCCAACACTTGAGGGTGGTGAAGGCTATGCATCAAACGGTGGTTCTTCACTTTACATCACAAGCAACTGCAAGCAGACAGACCTTGCTAAGAAATTCTTAGCATATACATTCGGTGGCGGATCTTATACAGACAAGGGTGTATCTGAGACATATGACAATGCTCTTAAGAATGGTGGTGTTATCACTACATATACACCTGCAGGCAAGTCTGAGGTTTACAACGAGGGCGTTGAGTACTTCAACAACCAGCCAATTTACGCTAAGATCGTTGAGATGGGTGCAAATGTTAAGACAATCGAGCAGAGCGATTTCCATTACGATGCACGTAAGAAGCTTGCTACAGCACTTATCAATATTACTCAGAACGGTGCAGATATCGATTCAGAGATAAAGACAGCAGAGGATGACCTTAAATTCACAATGGGACTTTAATCTGTTAGCTTGATGGCAAATGTACAGGGAGCCATTAAATGGCTCCCTGTTTTTTCTCAAAGACTTATAGTTAGGAGGCCTTTACAGTGAAGAATAAGAAAAAAGGAATGAGCATAACAGGTAAACAAAGGGCTGCCGGCTGGATTTATCTGGCTCCGGCTACAATACTCATTTTCATAATGAGCTTCTGGCCTATTATCCAGGCTGTTATTACATCATTTAAAACCGGTTCAAGTGCAAATATGCAGTGGGCTAATCCATTTGCCTACAATTACACAAGAATGTTTCAGGATGCGGTTTTCAAGAGATCTATCGGAAACACATTCCTATATTTAATTATCGAAGTTCCAATCATGCTTGTACTGGCGATTTTACTGGCACAGTTACTTAACAACAAGCATCTTAAATTTAAAGGACTTTTCCGTACATGTGTATTTTTACCATGTGCAACATCACTCGTATCATATGCATTGATTTTTAAATCGCTTTTTGCAACACAGGGACTTATCAATACAATCCTTGTTAAACTTGGAATATTAGAGAGCAACTTTAACTTCCTCGGTACAGGCTGGAGCGCTAAGATTATTATCATAGTAGCTCTTATCTGGAGATGGACAGGATATAATATGGTGTTCTTTTTAGCTGGTCTGCAGAATATCGAGTATTCTGTTTACGAGGCGGCAAAAATAGATGGAGCGAGCGGCTGGAGGACCTTCTGGTCTATCACGGTTCCTCTTCTTAGACCTACAATTGTTATGACAACCATCATGTCAATAAACGGTACATTACAGCTCTTCGATGAGTCTGTAAACCTGACAAAGGGTGGACCTGCAAATGCGACAATCACCATGTCACATTATATCTATAACGGCTCGTTTGGTGAAGGGGTTGCAAACTTTGGATATGCATCAGCAATGTCTGTTATCGTATTCATCATGGTTGCTGTACTGGCATTTATCAATCTGAAAGTAGGTGACAAGCGTGACTAAGAAAAAACATGGATCATCAATACAAAAAAGGCTTATACCTTCATACATTTTTCTTGTAATAGTTTCGTTCATCTCAGTATTTCCATTTTTCTGGATGATATCGGCAGCGACCAACAAGTCTATTGACGTTGCAAGAGGTAGAATTGCATTTGGTGGCTATGCCCTTGAGAATTTAAAGAAACTGTTTGCATCACAGAACGTTGCACTTGGAATGAAAAACTCACTTATCAATGCAACAGTTCAGACAATTATAGCACTGCTTGTCTGCTCACTTGCCGGTTACGGCTTTGAGCTCTATCATGACAAGGCAAAGGATAAGCTGTTCTCAGTTTTACTTCTTGCCATGATGATTCCGCAGGTAGCTACACTTATTCCTCTGTTCAAGATGATGTCAAAGCTCGGCTTTATAAATACGGTATGGGGCTTCATGCTCCCGGCTATTTCAACGCCGTTCCTTATCATGATGTTCAGACAGAATTCGAGAAACTTCCCAGTCGATATAATGGAGGCGGCACGAATTGACGGACTCAGTGAGATTGGTATTTTCTTCAAGATGTATATGCCTGTACAGAAATCAACATATGCAGCAGCTGCAGTTATCACATTCATGAATGCATGGAACTCATACCTGTGGCCAAAGGTAATCCTTAATAAGCCTGATGCTATCACAATGCCAATGCTTATTGCAAACCTCGCAGCAGGATATACAGTAGATTACGGTGTACTGATGATGGGCGTTCTTTTCTGCTCCATCCCTACAATGATCGTATTCTTTGTACTCCAGAAGCAGTTTGCAGAGGGAATTACAGGATCTGTTAAATAAAAGTAAAATAATAATGTTAAAAATCAAGAAGGCAAATAATGTTTATTATTTGCCTTCGTCTTATAAGAGGGCTTTGTGTTTAAAACAGACATGTATCAAATAATAAATACAGTAGATAGGAGTGTAAAAATATGAGTAATTTTGATTCAAATATCATTAAGAATCCGGAAATATTTGAGCAGAACAGACTTGCGGCTCATTCGGATCATGTATGCTACAAAAATGAACTGGAGAAAATTAAAGGAAAATCAAGCCTGAGATATGATATGAACGGCTTATGGAAGTTTGCATATGCAAAGAATCAGTCCCTGGCTCCTTATGGCTTTGAGGCAGCTGATTATGATTGCAAAGGCTGGGATGAAATCAGGGTTCCGGCACATATCCAGATGGAAGGCTATGACGTGCCAATCTATACGAATACCACATATCCGTGGGAGGCTGATGAGTTTATCAAGCCGGGCGAGGTACCTGAGATTTTTAATCCGGTTGCAAGCTATGTGAAGTATTTCACAATCCCTGAGAATATGAAGAACAAGAGGGTGTGTATTTCATTTCAGGGAGTGGAGAGCGGTTTTGCACTCTGGCTGAATGGACACTATGTCGGCTACAGTGAGGACACATTTGATCCGTCTGATTTCGAGCTGACTGATTATATTGTCGAGGGTGAGAACAAGCTTGCGGTCAGGGTATGGAAATGGACATCAAGCAGCTGGTGTGAGGATCAGGATTTTTACAGATTTTCAGGCATTTTCAGAGATGTATTTTTGTATGCTGTTCCTTGTGCACATGTGGAGGATCTGTCAGTTGTTCCTACACTTAATGATACCTTTGACGAGGGCACACTTAGTGTGTCAATAAAGGCAGATGGTGATGGTATTGCAAGTGTAAAGCTTTATGAGCTGGGCGATTTGTCTGTGGAAAAATATGACAGGGCAAAACTTTTATTGGAAGAGTTTGATATAGAGCTTAGGAATAAGGAAATTTGCGAGGGCTCATGTAATGTGAAAAATCCTCTGTTATGGAGCGCTGAAAAGCCGAATCTGTATGAGGTTAAAATTATAGTTAAAGATACGCATGGAAATGAGACTGAGTTTATCAGCCAGCTGGCAGGCTTCAGAAGATTTGAGATGGTAGACGGACTCATGAAGCTAAACGGTAAGCGTATTGTATTTAAGGGTGTAAACCGCCATGAGTTCAGCTCAATAACAGGCCGTGTGCCAAACCGTGATGAGGTGATAAAGGATATTGTCACAATGAAAAAGAACAATATCAATGCTATAAGAACAAGCCATTATCCTGATGATTCCATGCTCTATAAGCTTTGCGATATTTATGGAATCTATATGATAGCTGAGAACAATCTTGAGAGTCATGGCACATGGGAGGCATATAATAAGGGCTATGTTGACCTTGACTTTGTTGTGCCAAAGGACAAGCCACAGTGGAGAGAAATGATGCTGGACCGTGCCAACTCATGCTATCAGAGGGATAAAAATCATCCGGCAATCCTTATCTGGTCATGCGGCAATGAGTCGTTTGGCGGCAAGACCATATATGAGATGTCACAACTTTTCAGACAGCTTGATAAGCATCGTCTGGTGCATTATGAGGGAGTATTTAGCGATAGAAGCTATAATGACACAAGCGACATGGAAAGCCAGATGTATACTCCGGTTGCAGGCATTGAAAAATTCCTGGCAGAGCATCCTGAGAAACCGTTTATCTGCTGCGAATATACACATGCAATGGGAAATTCCTGCGGTGCTATGCACAAATATACAGAGCTTACAGACCGCGAGCCTAGATATCAGGGCGGATTTATCTGGGATTATATCGACCAGTCAATCTATAAAAAGGACAGATACGGCAAGTGGTTCCTCACATATGGCGGAGATTTTGGCGACAGGCCTACAGATGGAGATTTCAGCGGAAACGGCATCTGCTACGGCGGAGAGAGAGAAGCCTCTCCAAAGATGCAGGAGGTGAAGTTCAATTATCAGAATATCTCGGTTGATTTTGACAGCGACTACATCTTTACAGTCACAAACAAAAATCTCTTTGTAAATACATCGGTTTTTGATGCTTTTGCCATTCTTCTTGCAGACGGTGAGGAGGTTTACAGGACAAAGCCTCAGGTATCTGTTCCACCGATGGAGAAGGCAAGCTATGAGGTGCCGGTGACTCTTAAAAATTCCATGATAGATGCGGAAAAAGAGTACTGTATTGTCGTATCATTTGTATTGAAGGAAAACACCATCTGGGAAAAGGCAGGATATGAGATTGCATTCGGACAGCATATGATAAAGAAGCCTGTAAGTGAGTATTCATGCGACAAATCAGTTGAGCTTGTTGTTGGAAACGGAAATATCCTTGTAAGAGGTGAGAACTTCAAGGCACTTTTCTCAAGAATGAATCTGGGAATGGTTTCATATGTATATGGTGGCGTCGAGATGCTTCCAAATACTATTCCACTGCCGAATTTCTGGAGAACACCTACCAACAATGATTCCGGAAATATGATGCCACAGCGCTATGCACAGTGGAAGATTGCCAGCATGTATGTGACCACCAGACAGGATCAGCGCTTTGCGGATACATCACCAAGGGTAGACAAAAATGACAACAATATCGCCATCACATACACTTATTTCATGCCTACCACACCGCAGAGTTCATGCGAGGTGACATACAGAGTGTTTGGTGATGGAACAATCGAGACAACACTGTCATATGACCCTGTAAAGGAACTTGGCGATATGCCGGAGTTTGGCATGATGTTCAAGCTGGATGCCGATTATGATACAGTGAAATGGTACGGACTCGGACCACAGGAGACATACGAGGACAGACAGCATGGCGGAAAGTATGGTGTATACGAGAATAAAGTGGCAGACAATGTCGCAGAGTATCTCGTTCCGCAGGAGAGCGGCAACAAGTGCAGAGTAAGATATGCAAAGGTAATGGATAAGAAGGGCAGAGGCATGCTGTTCTTTGGTGATGAGCTTTCGTTCTCGGCACTGCCATATACACCACATGAGCTGGAAAATGCAGCGCATCATTTCGAGCTTCCACCTGTACACTATACTGTTGTCCGTGTGGCAAAGAAGCAGATGGGTGTAGGCGGAGATGACAGCTGGGGCTCACATACTCATCCGGAGTACCTGCTTGATGCCTCAGAGAAAATGGAATTCACATTCTGTTTCCGCGGAATATGATTAATCATAAATGATATAAGAATTAAGGAGAATTAAAATGTCAAAATTTATTAAGGGTATGGATTTATCGACCTTGCTCGAGCTGGAACGCTGCGGAGCAAAATACTACGAGGATGGAAAGGAGAAGGATATTCTTGACATCATGAAGGAGCATGATGTTGACACAATCCGTCTTCGTCTGTGGAACGACCCAAAATCAGAGGATGGTGAGCCTTACGGTGCGGGTAACAATGACCTGGCTGAGACTATTGCTATCGGAAAAAAGGTTACAGATGCAGGCTTTGGAGTGCTTTTGAATTTCCACTACAGTGATTTCTGGGCAGATCCGGGAAAGCAGATTAAGCCAAAGGCATGGAAGGATTTTGGTGTGGACGAGCTGGAGCAGGCTGTATATGATTTTACACTTGAAAATCTGACAAAGATTATTGAGGCAGGTGTAAATGTCACAATGATTCAGGTAGGTAATGAGCTTTCAAACGGACTTTTGTGGCCTGAGGGAAAGGTACCTAACTACGATAATATAGCAAAATTTGTGAATGCCGGAATACGTGCCTGCCGCAAGGTAAATGCTGATATTCCGATTATGATTCACCTCGATAATGGTGGAAACAATGAGCTTTATGTCAGATGGTTTACAAACTTCATCGAAAGAGGAGAGGAGTTTGAGTATATCGGATTGTCATACTATCCTTTCTGGCACGGTTCTCTCGATCAGCTTGAGTTCAATATGAACGATATTGCAAAGCGTTTCAATAAGGACCTTATCATCGCTGAGGTATCTATGGGCTTTACAATGGACAGCTATCAGGAGTACGAGAAGCTTGCTGATTCTGAGCGTAAGGGTTATGCGACAAAACCGGAGCTTGTTGAGAAAATAGATTATCCTATGACTATTGAGGGACAGGCTGACTTTACAAAGGATTTCTTAAACAGAGTGGCAAATGTGGTGGATGACCATGGAAAAGGATTTTTCTGGTGGGAGCCAGCGTGGATTCCTGTACCGGGCTCAGGCTGGGCTACACCTGCTTCACTTAAGTACATGAATGATCCGGGACCATGTGGCAATGAGTGGGCAAATCAGGCGCTCTTTGACTATGATGGAAATGTGCTGCCGGCACTTGATGTTATTAAAAATTTTAAAAAATAAAATAATAACATATGTAATTTTGTTGCATGATTTGATTTGTTATGTTGCATTTTCAGTCGGATGTATTGCAATGTAAAAATGTGCAGTTATAATAGAGTTATAAAGAAAGAACGAAATATTTTAACTATCAATTTAACGCAAATACAATCAGCAAAGGAGAAGAAAAAATGATACAGCAGAACGTATTAGACAAATTCAAGGAGCTTTTTGGAGCAGATGGGGATATCAGAGTATATTTTGCTCCGGGACGTGTAAATCTGATCGGTGAGCACACTGACTACAATGGAGGACATGTGTTCCCTTGTGCACTGACCATCGGCACATATATGGCAGCAAGAAAGCGCGATGACAGGAAGCTTCGTTTCTACTCTATGAATTTTGACAATCTGGGTGTGGTTGAGTCATCACTTGATGAGTTTACACCTGATCCGGACGGACTTTGGATAAACTATCCAATGGGCGTTATGTGGGCCTTCGAGGGACGCGGAATGAAGCTTGAAAGCGGTCTTGATATTGTTTTATTCGGAAATATTCCAAACGGCTCAGGACTTTCTTCATCAGCATCTCTTGAGGTGGTTACAGGATATATGTTAAAGGATATTTACGGCTTTGACGTGACAAATCAGGATATTGCACTTATCGGTCAGTATTCAGAGAACAACTACAACGGCTGTAATTGCGGTATCATGGATCAGTTTGCATCTGCAATGGGCAAAAAAGACAATGCGATTTTCCTTGACTGCAATACTCTTGATTTTGAGTATGCACCAATCGTTTTGGACGGTGCAAAGATCGTGGTGACAAACAGCATGGTTAAGCACAGCCTTGTAACAAGTGCTTACAATGACAGAAGAAATGAGAGTGCACAGGCTCTTAAGGATTTACAGACAGTATGTGACATCAAGACTCTCGGTGACCTGACAGATGAAGAGTTCGAGGCTCATAAGGATGCGATTAAGGATGAGGTTGCACGTAAGAGAGGCAAGCATGCGGTTTATGAGAACCAGCGTACCATCAAGGCTGTTAAGGCACTGAAGGAAAATGATATCGAGACATTTGGAAAGCTTATGAATGCTTCACATGTATCACTTCGTGATGATTATGAGACATCATGTCCTGAGGTTGACGTACTTGTTGATGAGGCATGGAAGATTCCGGGTGTTATCGGATCACGAATCACAGGAGGCGGATTTGGCGGCTGTACAGTCAGCATAGTAAAGGACGAGGCTATTGATCAGTTTAAGGCAAACCTGACAAAGGCCTATGAAGAGAAGGTTGGAAAGACACCTGAGTTTTATGTTGTTTCAATCGGAGACGGACCTAGCCGTCTGGCATAAAATTAGCAATATGAAATAACAGTAACGGATAAACAGGTTTTTCCCGACAATGATTAAGGAGCATGACATGATTCAGGAGAGAATATTAGAATTAGTAAAATATGGTCTTACAACAGGACTTGTTGACCCTGCTGATGAGGTATACACAGTAAACAGACTTCTCGAGGTACTCGGAGTGGACGATATCGAGGATGAGACATTTGAAAAGGTAGAGGCTCAGCCGGCATGGACACAGGAAGAGGCAGAGGAGAAGCTTGAGGGTATACTCGAGGATATGATGACATATGCATATGACAATGGCATCATGAAAGAAAACAGTATTGTATACAAGGATCTTTTTGATACAAAGCTGATGGGCTGCCTCGTAAATGCACCAAGCGTGATCAGAGCTCGCTTTAAGGATTTATACGACAATGAGTCGTCACTTGCGGCAACCGATTATTTTTACAAATTAAGCTGTGACAGCAATTATATCAGAAGACAGCGCATAAAGAAGGATATGAAATGGACTACAGACACAGAGTATGGCACACTTGATGTGACAATCAATCTCTCAAAGCCTGAGAAGGATCCAAAGGCAATTGCTGCCGCTAAAAATGCAAAGCAGAGCGCATATCCAAAGTGCCAGCTTTGTAAGGAAAATGAGGGTTATGCAGGCCGCGTAAACCATCCTGCAAGAGAAAACCACAGAATTATCCCTGTTACAATAAACAACAGCCAGTGGTTTTTCCAGTACTCACCATATGTATACTACAATGAGCACTGTATCGTGTTCAATTCAAAGCATACACCGATGAAAATCGAGCGTGCCACATTTGGAAAGCTGCTTGATTTTGTGACACAGTTTCCACACTATTTTGTAGGCTCAAATGCAGATCTGCCAATCGTTGGAGGCTCTATCTTAAGTCACGACCATTTCCAGGGCGGACACTATACCTTCGCTATGGCAAAGGCTCCGATAGAGAAAGAAATCACATTCAAGGGCTACGAGGATGTCGAGGCAGGTATCGTAAAATGGCCTATGTCTGTTATCAGAATCAAGTCAGCAGACAGGGATAAGCTTATTGACCTTGCAGATAAGATTCTTCTTGCATGGAGAGGCTATACAGATGAAGAAGCATTTATTTTTGCAGAGACAGATGGAGAGCCACACAACACTATCACACCTATAGCAAGACGTCGTGACGGAGACTATGAGCTTGATCTTGTGCTCAGAAACAATATCACCACAGAGGAGCATCCGCTAGGCGTATATCATCCGCATGCCCACCTTCATCACATAAAGAAGGAGAATATCGGACTTATCGAGGTAATGGGACTTGCAGTGCTTCCGGCCAGATTAAAAGGTGAGATGGCAGAGCTTAGGGATGCAATCCTTACAGGAAAGGATCTGCATTCGACTGAGACTCTTGCATCACATGCTGACTGGGCTCTTAAGTTTATGTCTAAGTATGATAAGATTGATGAGTCTAATATTGATGATATCATCAATGAGGAGATTGGACTTGTATTTAAAGAAGTGCTTGAGTGTGCAGGAGTGTACAAGTGCACTGATGAGGGACGTGCAGCGTTCCAAAAATTTATAGATGCGGTAAATGCATAAGATTTTCAATTATCTTTTTATAATGCGGAAAGCACCGGCGAACCATACTATATATTTCGCAAGTACTACGCAGCTAAGAAGCAGTAAGAATTATGATTTAGGGTGTTTAGACCATGACACAACCGGCTTTTATGTGCCGTCCATGGCACATAACGCCTTGCCCCAGCGTCCATGCTGGGGCATTGTTGTATATGGACATAATTCTAACTGCTTCTAAGCTGCTTCGTAAAGCTCAATATATAGTATGATTCGCCGGTGCTTTCCTCAGCTGTGAGATAAACTGATTTTTAAAGGACCTGTTAAAGCCATTATTGTTAATGACTTTTTACTAAAGATGTGTCATTAGGATGAATTAACCGTTTTTGTAGCTTGTGAAGGCAGTGGATGAATGCAGGCACCAGGAAGGCATCTGCGAGAATCCATGCGAGTGGGCTTGCAAAGCAGGCGGCAGAAAAGCCGAATATCGGTACAAATACAAGTCCGATGAGCGAACGCGCAATCATTTCTGCTACTCCTGCAAACATTGCAAAACCTGAAAAGCCCATGCCCTGTATGGTGAAACGGACTGTGTTTACCAGAACGAGCGGGATGTAGAAAAATGCATTTGTAAGCAGAAACTGATGAGCCTGTGCGACAACCTCTGTTTCGCTTGGTGATACAAACAGGTAAATCAGATAGTTGGCTATAAACAGCAGTGCCACAAAAATCAAAACCGAATAGACCGATCCTATAACTGAGGCTGAAATAAGCCCCTTCTTTACACGTTCAAATTTGGCTGCGCCGACATTTTGTCCACTGTAGGTGGCCATTGTGGAGCCGAGTGCGTCAAATGGACACACCATAAACATTGAAATACGGCTTGCAGCGGTCATTGAGGCAACTGCGATGGAGCCTAAGCCGTTTACGGCAGTCTGCAGTATGACGCTGCCTATAGCGGTTATCGAATACTGAAAGCCCATAGGAAGTCCCATGACCATCAGATTTCTGACATATGAAGAGTCAAGCTCCAAATCATTTCTGCTTACATGCAGCAGAGGTACATTTTTTGCTATGTAAATGATGCACAGCACTCCTGATACACCCTGTGACAGTACGGTTGCAAAAGCCGCTCCAAACACGCCCATGTTAAATACCAGAATGAAAAGTAAATCAAGACCGATATTTAGAACAGCCGCGATTATAAGGAAAATAACAGGTATGACCGAGTTGCCGAGAGATCTCAGATATCCTGACAGCAGATTGTACAGTATTGTGGCAGGAATGCCTGCAAATATGACAATCAGATACTGGTAGGCGAGGTCGTAAATGTCGCCTGGCGTATTCATCCAGGTCAGAATGTGACCACAGAGAAGCACAGTGAGTGCCGTCATGATTATTGCGATAATTACAGAGACAATTCCTGCATTTCCTACATATTTTTTAAGTCCTTTTTCATCCTTGGCACCAAAGCGCTGTGCTATAGGAAGTGAAAAGCCGGCACACACACCCTGGCAGAAGCCGATGATGAGAAAGCAGATGCTTCCGGTAGAGCCGACTGCGGCTAAGGCCGAAACACTTAGAAAACGACCGACGATTATTGTATCCATAAGGCTGTAAACCTGTTGAAAAAGCATTCCGAGAAGCAACGGAAGGGAAAAGCCCAGAATGAGCCCGGTAGGAGAACCTACAGTGAGATCCTTTGAATTATTTTTAGTCATTATTTATAATCCCCCTTGATTAAAAATAGATAAAAATATATATAAAAAATAATGATTAAGTGTAATATACAACCTTTACAAACATAAGTAAATGAGGTAAAGTAAAATTGTTAGCATTTTTTTGGGTGCATATGTTAAAGTGAATAAAAACGCTGATTTTATGTTTGATATCATGTTTTTTTGAGAAGAAAATTGAATGATCAGTAAATATGTATGGGCTGACATATAATTAAATTTGGAGGAAAAGAATGAGAGACTGGGAAAATAACATTCGAAAGGTTGTACCTTATACACCGGGAGAACAGCCAAAGAATACCTGTGTTATTAAGTTAAATACAAATGAGAATCCATATCCGCCAGCGCCGGGAGTGAAGGATGTTTTAAGTAATTTCAATACAGATGATTTAAGACTGTATCCTGATCCAAGGGTGGATAAGCTGGTAAATGCAATTGCGGATTTCTATAAGATAGACAGCTCGAAGGTGTTTGTCGGAGTTGGCTCTGATGATGTACTTGCCATGATTTTCATGACATTTTTCAATTCAAAAAAGCCGATACTGTTTCCTGACATTACATATTCATTTTATGATGTGTGGGCAGATATGCTTCGAATCCCTTATGAGCAGCTTCCATTGTCTGATGATTTTTCAATAGTACCGTCAGATTACTATAAGGCAAACGGCGGAGTAGTATTTCCAAACCCTAATGCTCCGACAGGAAAGCTCATGCCTCTTGATGAGATAGAGGACATAATAGAGCACAATCAGGATGTAATTGTCGTAGTAGATGAGGCATATGTAGATTTTGGCGGGGAAAGTGCGCTTCCGCTCATTGACAAATATGATAATGTCATTGTGGTACAGACATTCTCGAAATCACGCTCGCTGGCAGGTTCAAGAGTTGGTTTTGCCATGGCAAGTCCTGTGCTTATCAAGTATCTGAATGATGTGAAATATTCGTTCAACTCATATACAATGGACAGAATCACAATCGAAGCAGCTACAGCAGCGGTAAAAGACAGAGCATACTTTGAAGAGACCACAGCAAAGGTCATAAAGACACGTGAGTGGACAAAGAAAGAGCTTAAGAGACTTGGCTTTACATTCTGTGACTCAAAGAGCAACTTTATATTTGCAAAGCCTGCAAATGTTTCTGCAACAAAGCTTTTTGAGGACCTTAAGGCAGACAATATATTTGTCAGACATTTTAGCTCACCTGAGCGAATCAACGACTATCTGCGCATATCCATAGGAACTGATGAGCAGATGCATACACTAATTAAATTTTTGGAGAATTATTCATGTTAAAAAAATATATTTACATCTTTTTAATTTCAATGGTACCACTTATTGAACTCAGAGGAGCGGTTCCGGTTTCACAGGTGATGGGGCTGCCGATAGTGCCATCATTTATCGTTTGTATCATTGCAAATATGCTTCCGGTACCAATTATTTATCTTTTTGCAAGAAAGGTTCTCATCTGGGGAGCAGACAAACCAATTATTGGAAGGTTCTTCAGCTTCTGCCTTGAAAAAGGAGAGAAGGGCGGCAAGAAGCTTCAGGCAAAGGCCGGAAGAGGTTTGTTTGTTGCACTTTTACTTTTCGTAGGTATCCCACTTCCGGGAACAGGTGCATGGACAGGAACACTTGCTGCAAGTATCCTTGATATGGATTTCAAGTCAACAGTTGCCGCTGTCATGCTTGGAGTACTGCTTGCCGGCATGATTATGATGATAGTAAGTCTGGCGGGCGTGTCTATATTCCTGTAGAATTTATGGGGAGCTTTCTTCGTCCTTTGTTAAACAGTACAAATCCGGCTGCCAGTGAAACAATTGTAACCACAATCACAACCACAAAGACCACTACACTATTGCCGGGATCAGGGAAAAATCCTGAAAGTGTGCCCCAAAGGTTGAAAAGCAGATGAAGCCCCATAGAGTAGTAAATAGAGCCACCGCGTTCGCACACATATCCGAGCACTATGCCAAGTGCAAAGGCATATATGCCCTGAATCCAGTTGAGATGGAACAGTCCGAAAAGTGCAGCCTGCATCAGATTGGCAAGTGCAAATGGCAAAGCCTTTCTGGCACAGCGCATGGTTACACCGCGGAATATAAGCTCCTCACAGATTGGCGCCAGTATTACAGAATAAAGTACTGTTACAAAGGTGGTATCTGTGATGCCGGATGTCTCAAAAAGCTCATTGTACTGCTGCAGCCAGTCGGGACGGATGTAGCCGGTTAAGTTAGCGATGAAATTGGCAGCAAACTGTGTACCCGGCACGAGTATGACGATTGCCACAATCATCATGGGATTGAAGGTTTTCTTAGGGGAAGGAAGAAAATTACCTTCGTATCTGGCATAGTACCACATGCCAAAAATCGCAATGGTAATGAGTGCATAGATGACCATAATCATCATGTTAAAATTTACAGAGGTAAATGTCTTTTCAAGGCGGTCCGATACGTTTGCAGACGGAAAGGCAAGCTTTCCGACAAAACCCTGTCCAAACACTCCCATGCCCATCATAAAGAATAAGGCGATAGTCTGAATTGCCTCAACTGCAAGCAGTGGGACAAATGTGTAAAAGAAATATCCTACTTTTTTCATTTTCAATTTACTCCATTCTGATTTATTAGGCGATAGTAACATTAGTATAACATATCATAATTTAATTGCAAGAAAGCTGTTTACTTTAAAACTTTAATATGTTAAAATTAAATGTAAATAAATCGCATGAAAAAGGAGAACACGATGAGCAAGAATCTTAAAACAGAAGCAGTAGACCATTTGTTTGATGCTATTTTGTGTCTCAAGGATAGAGCAGAGTGTTATACATTTTTTGAGGATGTTTGTACTGTAAATGAGCTTTTCTCTCTATCACAGAGATTTGAAGTGGCAAAGATGCTTAGAGAGCAGAAGACATATCTTGATATAGCAGAAAAGACCGGGGCTTCCACAGCCACAATCAGCCGTGTGAACAGATCATTAAACTACGGCAACGATGGATATGATATGGTTTTTTCACGCATGGAGGATGGCTCTGACAAAGAGGATTAGTTTATCATAGGGGGAAAGAAAAACAGGCTCATTAATTTGAGCCTGTTTTTTTACTTTCCTTTCCTGAATGTGTATTTTCATGGGAAGAAGCCTCTTTTTCTTCATTTAGATTGTCAATCATGCGCTCAATCAGCATTTTCTTGATGTAGACATCAAAGCTCAGCATGCAGATAAAGCTGAATGTGTGAAGAAATTTCTGATCCTCATCAGGAAAATCCTCAAATGTTTCACCGGCAATCTTGTATTTCTTGCCGAGATCCTTTAGGAGCTTTTGCGATTCCTCCGCCTCTAAGCTGAAAACCTCAGTATAGACATCCTGCATCGTAAATCCGTCATCATTGCCGAAATACTTCTCGGTAAGCGGATTAAGAATCGAGCGTATATCGTTGATGCTCAATATATTTTTGAAATAATATATAAAAAGCAGTGTGAGCACATGCTCCTTAGAATACTTTTTCTTGTCCGGAGAAGGGAGCAGATTGTTTTTGGCATAGTTGTTTATCATTGTCTTGGTAAGGATTTTGTCGCTTTCATAGCGCTTTGATGCAGCGAGCTGCTCGTCCATGAAGGTTGTGACCTGATCCATGTACAAATCAATATTTGGTATATCCTCCGGCTTTATGTAATCTATTGATTTAAGCTGCTTTAATAATTCTGATAAAAATTCTTTAACGTCATTCTCCATATCATCACCTCAGGCTTTTATTATATAGTATTGAAAACTATATGACAAGTTTTTTTTGAATTTTCTCATATTGGGTTGTGCAAAACATATGTTTGTGGTATGCTGTAAATAAATTATTTTTGTATTTATGGTTTGTGAGCCTGTAATAAGACTGGAGAATTGAGAGGAAAACAGATGAACTTAGATATGTTGAATGAACAGCAAAGGGAGGCCGTTTTGACCACAGAGGGACCGCTTCTTATTTTAGCGGGGGCAGGCAGTGGCAAGACCAGGGTTCTTACATACAGGACTGCCTACCTGATAGATGAGTGTGGCGTCAATCCTTACAATATCATGGCAATCACCTTTACAAACAAGGCTGCGGGAGAGATGCGTGAGAGAATTGATGATATGGTGGGCTATGGTTCGGAAAGCATATGGGTTTCTACATTCCATTCGACATGTGTGCGTATACTGCGCAGGTATATTGACAGGCTGGGATATGACACGAATTTTACCATATATGATGCTGACGACCAGAAGGCTCTGATGAAGGACATCTGCAAGCGTCTTGAGATAGATACCAAGATGTATAAGGAAAAGATGTTTTTAAATGTCATTTCATCTGCAAAGGATGAGATGATTGATCCGATAGAGTTTGAAAACCGCTTCACAGGTGACTTCGTGAAGCGCAAGCAGGCACTTGTATACAAGGAGTATCAGAATGCCCTAAAGCAGAATAACGCACTCGATTTTGATGATTTGCTTGTGAAGACAGTAGAGCTTTTTAAGCTGGATAAAGAGGTGCTGGATTACTATCAGGAGCGCTTCAGATATATCATGGTGGATGAGTATCAGGACACAAACACCGTGCAGTTTGAGCTTATCAGGCTTCTTGCCATGAAGTATAAGAATCTGTGTGTGGTGGGTGATGATGATCAGTCCATTTACAAGTTCAGAGGTGCCAATATCTACAATATCTTAAACTTTGAGAAGCATTTTGAAGATGCAAAGGTCATAAAGCTTGAGCAGAATTACAGGTCTACCCAGAATATCCTAGATGCCGCCAACAGCGTCATTTCCAACAACGTGGGTAGAAAGGACAAGCGCCTTTGGACTGACAACGGAGCCGGAGACAGGATTACCTTTGAACAGCTTGAGAGTGGCTTCGAGGAAGCGGATTATGTGGCGCGTTCGATAGCGAGACTCGTGAGAAAGGGTGAGGCGCGCTATAAGGACTGTGCTGTGCTTTACCGAACCAACGCACAGTCGCGTCTCTTCGAGGAGAAATTTATTGCAGCCAACATACCATACAAGATTGTCGGCGGCGTGAATTTCTATGCCAGAAAAGAGATAAAGGATATCCTTGCATATTTAAAGACTATTGACAATGGCCATGATGACCTTGCGGTAAAGCGAATAATAAATGTGCCAAAGCGCGGCATCGGAGCTACAAGCATCAATAAGGTGACAGACTATGCCATTGAGAAGGGAATAGATTTCTATACGGCACTGCGCTATGTCGATGAGGTGCCGGGCATGGCGAGGTCAGCAGGCAAGATAAAGCCTTTTGTGATGTTTATACAGTCACTTCGTGCGAGAGCCGAGATGGATTCGGTTTCGCAGCTCATACAGGCAATAATCGATGAGACCGGCTATGTCGATGAGCTGAAGGCAGAGGGCACGGATGAAGCAGAGCAGCGTATTGAGAATATTGATGAGCTTATAAACAAGGCTGTTGATTACGAGCAGGGGGAGGAGAATCCTACTCTCAGTGGCTTTTTGGAGGAGGTAGCGCTTGTAGCCGATATAGACGGTCTTGACGAAAACAGCGACTATGTGGTTCTTATGACTCTGCACAGTGCTAAGGGACTTGAGTTTCCGAATGTGTATCTGGCAGGTATGGAGGATGGTCTTTTCCCAAGCTATATGTCAATCACGAGTGATGATGCGACAAGCGAGATAGAGGAGGAAAGGCGTCTTGCTTATGTTGGTATCACGAGAGCAAAGGAGCATCTGACCATCACATCTGCACGTATGCGCATGGTGCGTGGAGAGACACAGTTCAATAAGGTATCGCGATTTGTGAAGGAGATACCGCGCGAGCTTATGGCAGGTGAGGTCTATGAGCCAAAGCGCCGTGACGACGACCTTGAAAGAAATTCGCAGAGTACCTACAGAAAGGCTAAGGAGGCCTTCAAAAAGACACCTACATACGGCACGGAGTATGCGACCACCTTTAATACACAGCGCACAAGGACACCTGTCTACACACCTGTGAGCAACCAGAAGTCATTTGCCAGTGCAAATACCACCGGAGGACTTTCATATAAGGTAGGAGACAGGGTATCACACATCAAGTTTGGCGCGGGAGAGGTCATGGCAATTGTAGAGGGCGGCAGGGATTATGAGGTCACTGTGGACTTTGACAAGGCCGGTACCAAAAAGATGTTTGCTTCATTTGCCAAATTGAAAAAAATTGACTAAAATTATTGTAATTTTTATAGGAAAATTGGATATAATATGCTATAATGGGTTTAACAAATAGCATTTGACAATTACTTTTGGAAAAGGAGCGGATTGAATTATGAGTAAAGTTGAAGAATTATTAAAGGACAACAAGCTTGCAGAGAAGCTCAGCATGGCAAAGCTTAATGACCTTCTCAAAAAAGAAGAGGAAGACAAGAAGCCTTCCAAGGCTGTTATCATATTTGCCATCATTGGTGTATTAGTTGCAGTTGCAGCAGCGGCATATGGTATCTACAGATTTTTCACACCGGATTATTTAGATGATTTCGATGATGAGTATGATGATGAATTCGATGATGATTTCTTCGAGGATGAAGACGATGATGATGCTGAAGAGGAAAAAGAGGCACCAAAGACTAAAGAAGAGAAATAATCGTTTTTAGATAATGGGGGCTACATATGTAGTCCTCATTTTTCTTTATGTGTGAAGCAAGGCATTTGCAGTCAGGCATACAAAGGAATAATAAAGTATAAAGAGAGATAAGAATTACATGAAAAAAGGATTTAGAGGAACAGGAACCGTAGAAAGAGTAGACTTCCCAAACAAGGGAATAGCTGTTACAGATGACGGCGACAGAGTAATTGTGAAAAATACAATTCCGGGACAGAAGGTGGAATTTGTTGTAAATAAAGTAAAGCATCAAAGGGCAGAGGGCAGACTCATGGAGGTAATTGAGAAATCGCCTCTGGAGACAGAAGAGCCATGTCCTCATTTTGGAATGTGCGGGGGCTGTACATATCAGACAGTGCCTTACGAAAAGCAGCTTGATATGAAGCTTACCCAGGTGAAAAAGCTCATTTCGGATGCCATCGGCACTGAAAAAGAGGCAGGATACGAGTTTATAGGAATACATGGAAGTCCGAAAAAGAGTGAATACAGAAACAAGATGGAATTTTCCTTCGGTGATGAGTACAAGGATGGTCCTCTTGCGCTTGGCATGCACAAAAGAGGAAGCTTTTATGACCTTGTGACAGTATCAGACTGTCAGATAGTGGATGAGGATTTCAGGACAATATTAAAGGCAACACTTGATTATTTTTCAAAAAACAATATCCCATATTTCCACAGAGCAACACACAAAGGCTATCTGCGGCATCTACTTGTCAGAAAGGCAACAAAAACCGGTGAAATCATAGTCGACCTTGTCACCACCACACAGACAGAAGGCTTCAACGAGGAGGAGCTACTCGCAGGCTTTAGATATGCGCTTTTGACCAGGCACTATGACGGCAGCTTTAAGGGCGTTTTACACACAAAAAATGACAGCGTGGCAGATGTGGTCAAAAACGAGGGCACAGAGGTGCTCTACGGAGATTCATATTTCTACGAGGAGCTCTTAGGTCTGAAATTCAAAATCACACCATTCTCATTTTTCCAGACCAACTCACTCGGAGCGGAGGTGCTCTATGAGACAGCGAGAGAGTTTATCCTGGGAGATGACAAGGATTCGCTAAACGGTAAAACAGTCTACGACCTCTACAGCGGAACCGGCACCATCGCGCAGCTTATGGCACCGGTGTGTAAGGAAGTAGTAGGTGTCGAAATAGTTGAGGAGGCAGTTTGCGCAGCAAAGGAAAACGCTGCCCTTAATGGTCTGGATAACTGTAAATTTATCGCAGGTGATGTCCTCGAGGTGCTTGATGAGATAGAGGAAAAACCGGATTATATAATTCTTGATCCACCACGAGACGGTATCCATCCGAAGGCTATCGGGAAAATCATAGAGTATGGTGTTGAGAATATGGTTTATATTTCATGTAAACCAACAAGCCTGGCAAGGGATTTGCAGATATTTATGGACAGAGGGTATAGAGTGGAGAAGATATGCTGCGTGGATATGTTTCCGAATACTTATCATATAGAGACAATAGTTGCACTACATCGGACCGATTTGTAAGAATCCTTGATTTTAGGCACTTTGAGAGGTTTTTCAGGTTTGACCAGAGTGACCGAAAAACATACAAAAAGGCAATTTCTGATGGAGTAAATGTGTCTGTGGTATTGGACTGCGGCTTCGGAAACACATCAAAGAGAAAGTAATACATTTATCATTCAACTAAATAACAGAAGCGTGAAAGATCGTTCATTTTCAAGAAAAATTGAAAGTGAGTGGTCTTTTTTTATACCTTTAAAACGGATTTTTATTAAGACGTTTTAAAGGGCTGATTCGATGTGTTCGAGAAAGGCGATTTTATGGAGACGATACGGAATATGGAGATAAATCAGTTGCATGATTTTAGGAATCATCCGTTTAAGGTAGAGGTAAATACGGAATTATGTGAGCTGATGAAAAGTATTGAGAAAGAAGGTGTACTTGTGCCACTTCTTGTAAGGATTAAGGTATTACTTGCAGCGGCTAAAATGGCTGAAAAGATTGTGGATGTGGTTTATGAGAAAGTTGTAGAGAAAGAGGTTCCAGTGTTGGTGGAAGAGCAAGAGCAGGCGGTTGAGATTCGGGAAAAGGTACAGCTTCCTAAGAAGCCGGAGGAACCATTATTGCTGTCTAAGTATCTAGTGATTATGGAACTGGATGCAGAATTGAAGCGTAGGAATAAGGAAATCTTTGCGGTTGAACAGGAGCGAGGTGATTTGGAAATTGAACTGTCTGAATGTTCCGGAGTGTTTAAGCAGAAGCAGAGGAAGGAGTTGCAGGAGAGAATTACACTTTTAGATAAAAAGGTGGAGAAGATGAAAGCGGAGCTTTCAAAGGTGCTTTGGGATGCCGGATATGCAAATGCTGCGGAATTCTTTACAGAACTTTTTGCGGTGCATGAGGAGAAGCGGAAGTATGAAGAGGCTTGTAAGGTATGGCAGGAAGAGTGTGTTAAGGCGGAGATTGAAGCGACGAAGAATAGACAGTATTATGAAGATGTAGTTCGGGTTAGCACGAACAAGAGCCGATAATATAAATATGGGTGAGTAAAAAATACTTACCCATATTTATAGATGATTATACGTCAAAATGTGGTATAATATTATAAAAGAATTTGTCGAATAAGGTAGATATATTTTCTAACATAATATAAGAGAGTTACTAAAATTAGCAACTAAGAAAGGATGAGTATATGGAAAAGTGGAAGAAACGTTATATTGTTATTACTGCCATCATATTTGCTATAACATGTGTCGCAACCGTTCTTTTTGCGTATAATATTAACCTGCTTTCTTCAGGAATAGTTGGAGTTGTAAGAACAATACTAAGTTCAATTTTTTTATTGATAGCAGTGGCTATGATAGTATATTTTGTTATCTGCGGAATTCTTACTATGAAACGAGGTATCCGTAATATTAAGAAGTGTGATGATGAACTTTTTAAGAAAATTGATCAATATAAAAAATGTTGGGGTGAAGATAAACATTATTATATAAAACAAATTCAAATAATAAACCTTTACTATGAAGAGGGTGGAAAAGTTGATGAGCTTGTGAAAAACAAAGAAATAGAAAGATTGTATGCACGTGCAGACTTTCTTTTGATTCAAAATTCTTTGTTTGATAATTTGATAACATGCTTCTACTCGTTAGTTATATCCGTCATTGCATCATTTGTATGTCAAATGATGGAGTGTGAAAATGTATGGCTTACGTTTGTATGGATGGTAACAATATTGCTTTCTTTCTTTGGAATTATTTTGTCGAGATATGCTGAAAAGGGACAGGCTGGATCATATAGATATTATATTGATGAATATGAAAGAGACTTGTTGTTACAAAAAATAACGGACTTAGAGAAGGAATTAACGATTACTGGTGATGATGAACAAATTTTAGAAACGAAGCAGATTGTAATAAATGAACTTATTCGTATTAGACAAAAGAAAAAACTAAAAAAACAAAAAGAAAAATTAGAGACCGATATAAAGCAGGTAGGACAATTGGATTTGTGTATAGGTGATTATAATGCATGCTATATTCAAAAAATTCATATAAATGGAGTGGTGGGGTGCTTGGTTTATGATCGAGAAAAGGGAAAAGAAAATAATTACATAGGTGAATTAAATTTGATAAATCAAGAGTATTCAATATTATATCAAATATTGAATAGATATGACCTTATCTCGTATTGTGAAAAAGAAAAGTAGAAATTCAAGGGAAGTAACGCTTCTTTTTGATTTGTATTAGATTTTTATAATAAAAGGATTGGTAAAATGAGTGTTAGAGAAGCAAATAAAGATGAATTAGATGAAATATTACAGTTATACCTATATCTTCACGAAGACAGGGGTCCTGAAGCTTCAGAGCATTTACGAAATACGTGGGATAGTATCGTTAGTGACAGGAATCATCATCTTATTGTGTGTGAAGCGGAAGGGAAACCTGTGGCATCCTGCGTATGTGTGATTATTCCGAATCTTACAAGGGGGGCGTCCATATGCATTTGTAGAGAATGTGGTGACACACGCAGATTATCGTAAAATGGGTTATGCTACGAGCTGTTTGGATTTGGCAAAGCAGATTGCTAGGGAGAATAATTGTTATAAGATGATTTTGCTTACTGGTTCTAAAGAAGAGTCTATATTGAATTTTATCGAAAGGCAGGGTATAATAGTTCGGATAAAACGGCATTTATTCAGAGGATAAATATGGAGGAATTGAATATAGAAAATAGTAAAATTGAAGAGGTGGCTGCATTAGGAGAATATATACACCATTTTAATGTGTATTACAACATATTGCTAAGAAGGTATCAACGTTTTGTAGAAGTAGATGAGCCACTGAATAATGATATAGATATTTCTACATATTTTGATATGATTATTGTTCAATTGCGTGCTATGTGTATTGAAAGTCCTAAGTTGAAAAATAATTATACGGCACAAATTCTATTAAGGAAAATTGGAGAACACGAATTAGCTGATAGAATAGACACAATGTTAGATCAACCATTCATAGCTGGAAGTGATATGACGGTTAGAAAAGCCATTAAAATTCTTGCGGATGGATTTATTTGTCATTATGATAATTTTGATGGTCCAGCTTCAGAGACATGGGGAATGGCGTTGGTGATTGAAAAGAGATTAAGAAATCCATATGACAAGATAAATTTAAAATATATTATGGAAGTGTTGATGGAATGTATAGGAGAAGGGCTTACTTTGGAGTAGTATAATATGCAGTAAGTTTTCTACTAGATAAAAAGGATTTAATGATGAAAACAGACAGATTATACGCATTAACTTTATATCTGTTTAATCACGGAAAATCTTCTGCATCAGAGCTGGCAAAGCATTTTGAAGTATCTGTGCGGACGATTCAGAGGGATATAGATGCTTTGCGTCAGGCAGGCATTCCGATTTGTGCTCTTACTGGTACAAATGGTGGATATGAAATTTTAAGTGATTTCCAAATGAATAACCAACTTGCATCGGAAGATGAATATGCCTATATTGCAACTGCCATAAATGGATTAAAAACGGTTACGAATAATTCGATGGCTGATGATATTTACGAGAAAATAACAGCTATATCTAAGAACAATAATACAGGTATGATTTTGGATTTTTCTGTATTAAGAGAAGGCGATGAGACATTGCTTAAAACTTTACAGTCTGCAGTTAAGAATAAGCAAGTGGTTAGATTTACATATACAAATAATGGAGGAGAAACAAGAGAAGAACACTGTGTAGAACCGATAGCAGTTATTTATAAATGGTATGCTTGGTATATGTTGGCTTATAATACGGCAAAACAGGATTATAGAACATATAAGTTGGTTAGGATGGAAGATGTTTGTATAACGGAAGATGAATTTTCCAAGGAGCACAAGTCACAAGTCGGCACAGGATGTTTTAAATGATTGTGACAATTCCTATCAGGGAAAGGACATATCCACAAGAGTTCGGATGCGATGCCGTGGAAATGTGATACACAGAATAAAGGAATATTTAAACGGACAACAAATAAAAAACTGTGATGACGGTAGTTCTATTATGGAGATTCATATTGTAGAGAAGGAACAATGGTGGATAGGTGTTGTTTTGTCACAGGGAAAAGAAGTCGAGATTATAGAACCGGAGCACATAAAAGAGCGGATTATTAATAGTGCAAAAGATATTCTTTTTTTATACGATAAACTATGATATATAGATGTCGTAATTTGTGTGGGATAATGTATATGAAGTTATTTAATGTTTAACAAATTACGATATGGAGGTTGATAAGAAGATGGGTATTGATGTGTATGAACAAATTCCTGTTATGGAAAGTGAAAAGTTTCTGCTGAGAGAAATTGAGGATGGAGATGCAGATGATTTGCTTAAGGTATATTCCGATAAGGATGCAGTACCGCTTTTTAACAGTGATAATTGTGTGAATGGTTTTTACTATACTTCAATTGAAGAAATGCAGGATACTATTGCGTTTTGGAAGAGAGAATATAAAAACAGATATTATGTACGGTGGGCTATTATTGACAAAAATGCTAACTGTGCAATTGGTACAATAGAATTGTTTAACCGAAAGGCAAAGGATTATTTCAATAATTGCGGATTGCTTAGACTGTTGGAATGTGAGACAAAACGATAGAAATAAAAAGTGAGCATTTAAAAGACTCTGTTCAGTATTATAACGAAAAAGGTGCAATTCAAACCGTTAGTACCATGAACAATCATTTAAATGCAATAAAAAGGTTTTTTGGATTTCTTTTTAAAGAAGGAATGGCAACAAATGTTTTTAATCAAATTCCAGATTATGATTTATTTAAGCAGAATATAATTGAAGGGTGTAATTTGAAGCTGGCAAGTGAAAGAGGATACTTTGAATCGGATCAGATAAAAGAATTATTGGATTACTTTAATAGCAAACCTAAAAAATATAGTAACATGACTATGATGGGGTTTTTCTTTAAGATTACTCTTTTGGCACCGACAAAGAGAAAAGTAATAGCTAGTTTAAAGGTTGGTGATTTTTCAGAGGGGTTTGATTATGTAACCATTAATGGATTTGAGATAAAATTACTTAGAGCATTGAGTTTGGATATTAAAAATGAATTAGAACAAATAAATAAAAATATTCAAAAAGAAGACTTATTTTTCGAATTGTTTTGTGGATGCAAATATTCAGAAAATATATTTAATACGCCTTTTTATTATGCTTTAAAGGAAATAGGGTATGATGTACCAAAAGATAAAGATACGTTTTCCGTAGAATGTATTAGAAATACGGCGATAGTTGATTTGGCAATAAATGGTGTAAATCCTTATCTTATATCACGATTAATAGGGTTGAGTTTGGGTGGATTGGATAATTTATTGACCAAGTTTGAGGTCGATATAGATGAAAAGGTGATATAAATAGAATTCTTAATCAGGAGATAAGCAAATTTCAGTTTTATCAGGATATATAACAGTATAAAAAAGAGTAGATTTTATCAGTGATATTTTCAGATAACGAGGTGACAAAATGTATATAGAAAAACTTACTATAAAAAACTTCAGAGCCTTTGATGAGGATGGAATTACATTACAATTTAATAAAGGTGTAAATGCAATTATCGGTGAAAATAATTCTGGAAAATCCGCTGTCATGGATGCTATCAGAATTGCATTTTCTACCGTAACATATAAGAAAGACATTTTTTTTACTAGAGCTGATTTTCATGTTAGTGAAGATGGAAATGCAGCTGATTTTGCATTGTTTGATATTTATTTGGAAGAAGTACCAACAAGATTAGTAGAAATATGGAATCCTGAAAGTGTGGGTGGACAAGGTGGAGAATTTCATATCCGTTTTGAAAGAGTGATTGCTGCTAATGGTATAGAAAAAGTAAGAGCAATACATTGGGGAATCGGAACAGAGGGAAACCCACTATCATCAGACACTTTCGATGCAATGGATGTAATGTTTTTGGGTGCATTAAGAGATTCTGAGAATGAAATGAAACCAGCTAGAAATAGTAAATTAGCTCAATTATTAAGAAGTTTGGTGCCAGATGAAGTCACACGAGCAGAATTAGTGGACATACTAAATAGTGCAAATAAAACCCTATTAGAAAAAGAAGAACTAAAAAAGACCAGAAAAACAATTAATGATAATTTGGCTTGTATAGAACAAGATTTTTTGAGCCAGCATGTTGATATAGGGTTAATAGAGCCAAGATTCGATTCGATTGCCTCATCGTTAAGAGCTTGGGTAAAACCTAAATGGATATTAGTTTCAATAAGTGATGGTGAGTATTCGAGAGCCCAGCAATATGCAAGAGAACATGAAGATAATAGAAAAATACAACAAAACGAAAAGGGAATATATTTTGAAACGTCTATTTTAGAAAATGTTGAAGATATGGCTCCGGAATTAGTAACAAGAATAAATGAGATTGCAAGCAGTTCATTTGAATTATATCAGAATGGATTAGGATACAATAATCTTTTATTCATGTCGACGGTGCTTGGTGATATGGCAATTGAACGAGGTGGAGTGTATCAACATTTGCTTTTAATTGAAGAGCCGGAAGCACATTTACATCCGCAATTACAGGAATTAGTACATACTTTTTTGTCTGATACAAATCAAGGAGATGCAAATATACAAATTATTTTCACTTCGCATTCACCAACATTGGCGTCAAAGGTGGATATAGGTAATATTAATTTGATTTATGAAAATGCACATAAAAAATATTGTTTACCATTTTCAGAAGCAAATTTAACAGATGCTAATAAAGAATATTTGCAGAAATATTTGGATGTAACAAAATCTCAAATGTTTTTTGCCAAAGGTATTATATTTGTAGAAGGCATAAGTGAAGCAATTTTATTGCCAGAGATTGCAAAAATACTGGACAGACCATTAGAAAAATATGCAGTTGAACTTGTGAATGTGGATAGTGTTGCGTTTAGTCCTTTTGTTAATTTATTTTCTTCGCAGAATGTACAAACCTGTTTTTCAAAGGTTGCAATTGTGACAGATGATGATAGATGTACCAAGAAAAGTGAAACTAATTATATCAATAAGGACTTTGATTATGATGATGTAAATAGTGATATATCGGGCAAATTATTGAGCGGGACACCATCGGAGCGCTGCAATGAACTTGAAACATTGTGTAGAGCTGTGGGTATCAATGTATTTAAGGCAACAAAAACATTAGAATATGCCTTGTGTTGTGATGAAAATAACATTGAATATTTTATAGAAGCTATAAAAAGTGAGTATTCACAGTTGGGACCTGCATTGGAACAAAAGGTAAACAGTTTGCATGATATGAATGAAAAAGCAGCTTGTGTATGGCTATTCATACGAGCAAGAGAAAAATGCAAAGGAGCGATTGCACAGTATATAAGTCAGATAATCAAGAAACAGTGTGAAATGAGAAAAAGGGGTGAAAATATCGAGAAAGAATTTGTTATCCCTGATTATTTGAAAGAAGCAGTGTATTGTGTGACGGAAAGGTAGATATGGAAGAGTTAACACGTGAGCAATTATCGTTTTTGGAAGCTGAGGGTAGAGTTATTGTAAGAGCCTGTCCGGGTAGTGGGAAAACATATTCTGTAGCGACTAAGTTATTGTCTTATTTGGATAACTGGGATAGATATCATCAAGGAGTTGCAGTTTTGTCATTCACAAATGTTGCTAGTGATGAAATCTACAAAAAAGCATTTTTGCTGAACAAGGGAATTGGTAAACTGGACTATCCGCATTATATTGGGACGGTTGATAGTTTCATTAATGAATTTATTGTTTTAAGATATGGCTATTTGAAGACACATGACAAAGTAAGACCAATAATTGCTTTGAGCGATAATTGGAAACTCCCTTATAGGTATTGGAGAACAGAATGCTATAGAAAAGGGTGTGTAGACAATATAGAGAAATTTCAGTGGGGAATTGATAATAAGTTTTATAAAGAAAAAGAAGTTGTTGCTTGTGAACTACATGGGAAGAGCCGACTTCTTCCGTGCCAGCAATATAAAGTGATGCTTATGAAGAAAAATATTATATTTCAAAATGAGGTTGCATCCTTTGCATATAGGTTGCTAAAAGAATATCCAATGATAGCAAAAGCAATAGTTGAACGTTTTCCGGTCATTATTATTGATGAGGCTCAAGATACATCAGAGGAACAGATGGCTGTATTTGATTTGCTTACAGAAGCAGGTATAAAATCAATATTCTTAGTGGGTGATCCAGATCAGGCTATATATGAATGGAGAAATGCAAGTCCGGAATGTTTTAAAAAGAAGATAGGTGCAGATTCGTGGGATCTTATTGAACTAACTGGTAATTTTCGAAGTTCACAGCATATTTGTAATGCAACATCTTGGTTTTCAGCAACATTGCAAGGGCAAAGTGCAAATGAGGCGATGGGAGATTATAAAGATGAGAGCCAAAAGCCTATACTACTTTTGACGAACGGCAATACAGAGAAAGATGTGATAGATTTTTTTCTTAAGAAATGTCGCAGTATGGAGATAGAAATTAAATCAGATAAGGTAGCTGTTCTTACCAGAGGGAGGATTCATTCAGATACAGATATTAATGACCTGTGGAAAAGTAAGGAAATAGAGTTGATTGCAAAAGCTGCATATGAATGGAAATGTGGTTCTCGAAAGAAGGCATGTAGTGATATGACTAAAGCATCGTTTAGAATCCTTATTGGTGAGGAAACAGATGAATATTTAATGAGTAAAAAAATAAGGGAATATACAGACGAGGATAATTGGAAAGATTTTATAATTGATGTTTTTTGTGGTTTGCCAAATATAGATTTAGGTATTGCGGAGTGGGTAAGTCAGCTTGCAAATTTGTATATTGATATTTTGCAAAAATATGATTTCAAAATTGCAGAGGGGACTAATATAAAAGATATTTTTAAGATAAAAATGAGAGATAAGAGTAATCCAGAGTTTAAGGATATACCATTAAAGAATTTTTTTGAAAAGAAAACCAGTGGAGATTATACAAAATCGTCAATTCATGGAGTAAAGGGTGAAACTTATGATGCTGTTTTGATTTATGTAAAAAGTAAGACTGGAAAAACACTTACACCCAAGTTTTTAATGGAGGGTGATTTGGAAGACGAATTGATGAGGATAGCTTATGTTGCAATGACGAGACCAAGACGACTATTAATGATTGCTATGCCAGAAAATAAAAAATTGAAGGAATATAAGCGCTTTCCGGTAGACAAATGGGATTATGAGTATGTATAGAGATTATATAAAATGCATTTAATCGAATGGAGGAGTGTATGCTTTCAGAATTACAAAAGGAAGAAATATTGGAGCTGATTTCTCTCAAGCAGGAAGGAGCTTATTGGGACTTTAAAAAGGAGTGGTACGAAGAGGGAAAACAGCCAGATTTGCTACATGATATTATTTGTATGTCCAATAATCTAGAGAATCGAGATGCGTATATCATCATAGGAATTGATGAAGAAAATAATTATTGTGTCAATGATATGACTAATGCAGAAAATCGAAAATCGACACAAATGCTAGTGGATTTTGTGAGAAACAAGAAGTTTGCAGGTGGGATTAGACCTCGTGTAATGGTTGAAACAATGCAACTGGAAACAGGCACGATAGATATAATTGTAATAAAAAATGGATATTCTACTCCTTATGTTCTGGAAGAGTCGTATCGGGGGGTGAATGCTAACAACATATATACTAGAGTAATGGACAGTAACACACCTAAAAACAAAACTGCTGAAATTTCACAAATTGAATATCTGTGGAAAAAGAGATTTCGATTATTGATGGCGCCGCTTGAACAGGTATTTTATTTTTTGCTGAAAAGGGAAGAGTGGGAAGATGTACCAGATGATAGTTCTGTGACACGCATGTATTATAAGTATTCGCCAGAATATGTTATCGAATATGCTGGTTGCGATGATAGAGATGGATATGTTTATTATTTATTTAGTCAGACTGATAGTAGACCTCATTGGTATAATATATATGTTAAATATCATCAGACAATATTGTTTTCAACTATTGGTGTAGGATTGGATGGTGGTAGATATTTTACAAATGTTCCATGCACGGATTTTTTGTTTGATGATTGGCATCATGAAGGGAATATCTCTTTTAAATACTATGTAAAAGGAACGAAGGAAATGATATTACATGATTTCTTTTGTGATTATGATAGTCATGACGCAATGTATGCAAGAGACCGGTTTGAAGAATGCATATTGATATTTGTGTCAGATACGGAGAAAGAAAATTTTAAAGACTATGCGGCTTCGAAATGGTCAAAAAGACAGGATTATTTGGAAGATGTACGATTACCACGTATGGAATTGCCGGGTGTATATCGGGAAGATGCATTTAAGGAGGAATATGAGAATGCACTTGTACTGAAGAAAATGTTGGACGAGTATAGAACTTATTAGTAAAAAAGCAAGAAGGAGATGATGGTATTGAAAAGAAGAGCAGATTTATTAATAGACGGAAAATATAGAAGAATTACTATATGGGATGCATTAGATTGGAAACAGAATCGCCCAGATCTTTGGGAAGAATATAAAAATAACATTTATAGCATTTGTAAAAAACCGGAAAATAAAGTAAGAATGGTTTTTCAAACTGGGAAAAATGGTATACTCAAGAATAGCTATTTTAGATATTATAATGCCGATTTCGAAAACAAAGGAGAAGGCAGTGAGGAATCATATAGACATGAATTTTTTAAAGAATGTATATCTAGGATTGAGCGTCTAGAAATAAGGTGGAAGGGCGAGGCTTTAACGATATATCCTGATGAAATATTGCAAGAAGAATCTATTTTTATGGAAGATGGAACTAGACGAATTGTTGATTTACTTGTGAGTTTCACGAAAGCGGATCCAGCAATTTATGTTGAAAAATGGGAAGGTCAACTCGCAATTGAAATAAAAGATACTCATCCGGTAGATAGTAAAAAGATAAGCCAAATGAAACAAAAAGGACTTGCATGTTTAGAATTTACAGTCAGTAAATGGAATGTCAGAGAAAATTTTAACAATGCAGAGGATGAAGAGAAGCAAACTATTGAAATAACAGAAAAATTAGATGGGAAAAATGGTGGATATATTTGGGGTGAACTATTAGTAGATCCAATATCTAGGAAGTATTTTTCTACAAAATTGTATGAAGACGAAAAGAGAGAAAAAGAAAGAGCGATAGCTAAATTGAATGAGGTTAAGAAACTATATGGTCAAGTTATTGATACTAATAAACAGTTAAGGGAGCAGATACAATTGCTTGATAGGAATATTAATGTATATAAAAATAAATTATCTGGTTTTGAGGCGAAATTGAGAGTTACAGAGCAGGAGAACACAGAAATAAAATCAAGTTTTTGGTACAAGCTATTTGGTAAAAAGTAAATAAAGGATGATATAAAATAAGGTTTGCCCCACAGTTTAGGGCAAACCTCAACTTTTACAAATTCTATAATAGAGCGGAGTTCACGCATGAAGCTCCACTGACCGTGCGCCTCGCAAGCAACGCAGCACAACCATACATACTGTAAATCATAAATGACGCAAAAGCAACTATTTTTTATAGCAAACAATTTTTTCCCAGTTTTCAGGAAAACCCATTTTGGAAAATAGCAGTTCCTGGCTGATGTGTGGGCAGTTCTTGAGAATGGAATGAATCAATCGTTTGAGCTCAGCTTTAAATTGTTTAAATTCCTGATTGTCAATAAGATAACGCAAAGCAATCACTACTGCAAATAAATCCTTCTTTCCAATAGCATATTGTCCTTTTTTCTGTGGTAGTTGTAATTTGCTATGTAAAACAGTATTAGGGATTGCTTCATTTACTTGGAATGAATAAAGTCTCTCGTTGTGAGCACATACATTCCTACAGCTTGCAAGGATACGGATGAGCTGATGCAACTGAACCTCTGACATATTGGCAAAATTCAGACTAACCTTGGTGCGGATATCAGAAGTCGTATATTGATACATTTTTGAAATTTGTCCAAACGTAAGCGCATTGGTTGCTACCCATAAAGGGACATTTCCATACACTGTTGCATGATGAGTGATATAACTATAGTTGCTTGGCAAGGCGATAGTTTTACTTAAGGTAGTAATCAGGCGATTTATTTTGCTTTGATTTCTGCGAGTATAGTTATAATTACCTGCAGTTAAATATGCCGTCTGTTGTTCTCCATATTTTTCGCAAAAGTAGTAGGAAAGCATGGATTTCAACTGTCTTTCCACATGTAAGATATATTTTAGAAAGAGCGTTCTTAATTCTTCATCAAAGTAATAGAAAGCTGTAATTTCTTCAAAAGTAACACCATGTAGATAATTACCGGATGGTTTATGTTTAAATAAATCCTTATAACCGCCAATTAAGGAAAAATAGCTTAACTTTTGTAAAGTGTTTTTTGCGAATTCAGGATCAGAAATAACAAGCTGTTTTTCTTTTTCCAGTTTTTCGATTTGTTCATCATATGTGAAAAATGTTTTATTAGGCATCTCTGAATCCTCCTTTGTTATGGCATAAAAAAAGTGGAGCCCACGCATGGAACTCCACCGGCTGCGGGCATCGCAAGTTTCCGCAGCGCAACCACTAGAGATACTATACCATTGATATCTGGCGATGTCAAACAGTATTTTTTAGTGGTATTAATAGTTTATGCGTTTCTGTGTGTGATATTCTTATTTTGTTCATTTCTGGCATTCAGCCATTTTTCTTTATATTCCAGTGCTTTCTCAGGCTTGTGCCATCTGGCATACAGATTATTCAGATATCCGTATACAGATTTTAGATAGTCATTCTTAGAAACATAATTATCATATGATGAAATAGCAGTATCAGACGAAGCTGAATCAGAATCACTGGTATCCATAGCAGCATTGATAATACTCTCTGCTGCCAGTAGATTCTTTTCGGCTTCTACTGGTTTACCTTCATTTAATGCAATTATTCCGGCGGCAAGCCGGCAACAGCCATAATCCAAAGTATTGTTGCCTTCATTAGTTGTCACAAGAGTATCATATTGATTAAGGACAAGTTGTGCAAGTTCTAAATCATCAGCAAGTATCAGCATATTTACAAGATTATCATCATCCGAATAAGGACAATGTGAAGAAAAAAGCTGTAAAAGGTCTTTTTCAGATGCTATTTCTTTAATCTTAATCGAAGCATATTGTTTTACTTCACAGCGTGTTGTGACAAGCAATTGGAAATCATTCTTTACAAATTCTTTGAAAAAAGCATCATCTTTAGGAAGTACATTAAAGTTATCCAGTATCACAACAGCGTCAGGGCAGTTATGAGTGAAATACTTGTAGCTGCTTTTTTTGTGCTTTTGGACACGATGTCCAGAAGCGGGAAGGAGAGATATATAGATGGAATCAATGAGAGATATTAACAGGGTAATGGAGCGTGAGATTGCGAAGGGGAGCTGCCCTTTGAAACTGGATCATATTGAATTTGGAAATTATTCGTATCAGGAAATAACATCAAAAGAGAAATTGCTGGAGATGTTATCGTATTTGTTGCGGATAGGTGATTTCAAGCAGTATGCCGGAAAGACTATCCTAAATAATGTTTATATGGACTTGCGTGGGAAAAAGCCTGTATTTAAGAGAACCAAGACAGCCATAGAACCGTGCATTTTATATGCAGTAAGGATTTGTTCAAAGTCCTCTCTGTCCTGCTGTTCCCGCTGCGCTCTTGCCGGGGCGGCATTCAGCCATGCATAATAACCGCTTCTGGAGACTCCGGCCATAGCACAAAGTGTTTTTATGGACATGGTGTTATGACTTTGTTGCATGGTATTGTAGATTATTTCAAAAATACAGGAAGAATCGTTCATGAGCAATGCACCTACTTCCTTGTAGTTCTGATTGAGGAAATTTTTTTTAAGAACTCCATTTCCTGTTTCAGGTAATCTACTTCCTGTTGCAGTTGCTTGATTTTGTCAGCATCTGAGTTGTTTTTTGAACCGGTGTCATCGGAAGCATCAGCAGCTGGTACACTACGAGGCCTGTAGCCTTCGTGAAATTCGCCGTACTTTTTATATTCGGTACGGATGTGATTGGAGATGCTCCATATGCGGCGTTCTCCGATGATACTAATGTCAAAACCGTGATCTTCAAGGATTTTTCTTGGAGAAGTACCAGATTTATATTCTGCCAGAAATATCTCCTTGAATTCCTTAGTAAGATTGATCCTTGTATCAGTAACACTGTAGATATAAGGGGTTTGACGAAGTAACTGTTGTTGTTCCTTAGTAAAAATTTTTCTGCTCATGAAATCCTCCATTTCTGTGATTAGAATATCACATTTGGAAGAGGGTGTCCAAGAAAAAGGTGTTACTTAGGGGTGTGTTTATAAACAGGGATACAAATGGTGAGGGTGTCCTAAAAGTAGGTACTACACTAATTCGCGTGTCCACTGTTATGGGTATATTATATGGACGGTCAATTCTGCCTACATTTATGGATCCTGATTATAACGGAAATTGGGATTTAGAATTTGATAATGTTGAAGGAAGATGTAGTGTGGAAAAGTGGATACTGTATGATTTGCTAAAGAAGAAGTGGGAGAGAATGAGACTTGGAGATTACTCCAAGCAAATAGTAAATACTTTATATGGAAATCCGCTTCGTAGAGCGTGGATAGAGCTTAATTACATATACTTCTACATAATTCGGGAAATAGAGAAAATGAGTTTCAAATTATTTGTGACCGACGCAGAATGGTTTCTTAGCAAGGAAGAAGATATAAGGCAACAAATGAGCGGTGTAAATTTGTGTAGTTTAAGACTTTCTGATATGGGAAATACAACTTTAGGCGTTACAGCACCGCCTTATGATGAGATAGCACAAGAGGCTTTTGGGAAATTATTTATCCACTTTATTTACTGCTGGTTTCTTTCTTTTAATAACAGTTCTTGGGTGTAATGAAGTTACAAAGAAAGTTCAAGTGTACAAGGGAAAAATAATATATCGCAGAATGTTCAAAAGTTGGAGAAAACAGTAGCAAATAACAGAAAAAGCATAAAAAACATGAAAAAATAGGAGAGAAATAATTATGTCAAAGATTTCATATATTGGTTCTATTGATAGTAAAATACAAAATAATGAAATGCTCAAGTTTGCCAGACAGACTATGAATGAAGAGCAATTTAGAAAATTATATAAGTCGTATAGACAGTTATTTTGGTTTCAATTGTCACTTCCAATTTCAGCAGTTCTCATAATCGCCCTGTCATGTATTATATTTAGTCAATATGCGGAAGCAATTTTTGCATTAGGTTGTGCCGCATTTATATTTCTATTTATCATTTGGCTTATAATAAGCCAGTTTGTGGTAGGAAAATTATGGCACAAATATGTAAAGCTGTATAAAAGCGGTGAACATCCAAATGTTATAAAATTTGATTTGTTCGGTTAATTTTAAAAGAAATAATGTGGAGGACTGAGTAATGAATATAGTTGGATGTATTCTATTTGTAATTGCAGGAATTATAGCTATAAAAGTTTCTGGAGTTACAAAGAAGCAGGGATTAAGCGATTATTCAAAATGTAATACTGCGATCGGAAAGGTTACACATACGGAAGATTGTTGTGGGGACAGATGGATAGTCTACTTTACTGATGATAGTGGAAGAAAGCAGGTTGGAATGGATGATATAATTGCAGCTTCATCTTTTTCAAATAAATACAAAGGACCGACATCAGGAACAGATGAAAAGGTTTATTATTATCCGAGGACAGACAACAGTATTTATCGGATAAATCAAGATAGTGTTGATTACTATATTCATTTTTGTAATGAAGACTTGTATGAACTTCAAAGACATGTTGCAAACAGAACTGATATTATGGGAAAGATTATTGGAAGTTGTCTTATATTTGCTGCTTTGCTAATATTGATATTTGGATGATTTGGCATTTAATTTCTGTCACAATTTAATAACAAACTTATACAGCACTTTACAGACCTTTACAGACTGTATAACACCAATATTCATGAGAAGATAGCGATGATGAAAAAGGAAAAACTACAGGAAAAAGTAATTGAGAGGAGTGGAGAATCTTGATATAATTAAACATAGTGATTTAAAAAAGTTTATAATTTCTCGCTAAAATGGTAAAAATGACATTGTGACACCACTGGTGACACAATTCGAAAGGTGGAATATTTGTATGGGTAATGATTTGATGTCGGCAGCTGGATTAATCCATATAATTGAGGAATCTAGACAAAATGCATTAAAAAAAGTAAATGAGGAGCTTATCAAAATGTATTGGAAAGTAGGTGAGTTCTTAAGTAAGGAAACGGAACACGCTTCGTATGGCGATGCATATATAGATGAGATTTCAAGAGAAATACAGGAGACATTTCCTGGTATTAAGGGATTTAACCGAAGAGGTCTTTATAGAATGAAAAAATTTTATGAGACTTACAAGGATAATGAAATTGTGACACCACTGGTGACACAAATTAGCTGGACGAATCACTTGCTGATAATGTCGGGATGCAAGACAGATGAGGAAAGAGAGTTCTATATCCGTCTATGCATCAAGGAAAATTATTCTAAAAGACAGTTGGAGAGACAGTTAGACAGTGGATATTATGAAAGATATATGTTATCAAAGGAAACTTTGTTACCAGAATCAGTTAAAAAGTTGGGAGAAAACCCATTTTTAGATTCATATGTTATGGAATTTTTGGATTTGCCAAATGAGTTTCATGAGAATGATTTACGAAAAGCTTTAATCAGAAACATGAAGGATTTTATTTTGGAATTAGGAAAAGATTTCACGTTTATTGATGAAGAATATAAGGTACAGGTTGGTGGTGATGATTTTCGAATTGATTTATTGTTTTACCATAGAGGATTACAGTGCCTTGTAGCAATAGAACTTAAAATAGGCAAGTTCAAGCCTGAATATATATCTAAGTTGGATTTTTATCTTGAAGCATTGGATAGACAGGTGAAAAAAGAGAATGAAAATCCTAGTGTAGGGTTGCTTTTGTGTGCAGCTAAGAATGATGAGGTGGTAGAGTATGCTATGAGCAGAACTATGTCACCGATGTTGGTATCACAGTATCAGCTACAGTTACCAGATAAGGCAGTTCTTGAAAAGAAATTGCAACAACTGGTTAATCTTCCACAGATTGAGGATTAAGAGAAATTTATAAAATAATAAGTTAAGAAGCCGTTAGGGTTAAATACTTTAGCGGCTGTTTTTTTACCCGTTTCGTGGGCGTTGGCGATAACCTCATCCTTGGTGACAAGAAGCTTGTTTGCGCCGAAAGGAAAGCATTCTGGATGTCTTCATCCGTTAGGTGCGGCGTGGTGCAATGTTCGTCATTATCGAATTTGTAATTGCACTGCCAGACGGTCTTGCGGTATCTGCTGTTGGAATGCCAGACTTTTGAGCCATACCAGCAAATGTGGAACTGGGTGAAATACAGGAAATTGATTATTCCTGGGGAGAGATAGATTTTGTAACAAAGCCAATGAATGAAATGAGATTAATGGAGTGTACGGAATATGAAATGAGTGCACAGTCGGCATATGATATAGATATTGAAGCAGGCGATATAGATGTTACTGATACAGTTACTGTAGTCTGGGAAATATCTTAATTCTGAAAAAATCTATGGTATTGTGTTTGTTGAATAGGGGTAAATGGTGGTATAATCCTATTATTGATAGATAGCAATAATAGGTGATTTTTTGGAACGAGTGGTGAAGTTTTAATGACTAAGGATGAATGGTACAGGCAGTTATTTGAGCGGCTTGGGAATTCCAGGTTCCGAAGCAGTTTCCATCTGAAGCAGAAAGATATTGATTACATAAATGAAAAAGGGTTGGACACAATCAGACAACATGCAAAGGATTTTATTGCAAAGAGAGAAGCTCCGGCATATATAGCAAATGATGGCAAGCAGACACCAATGAAAGGTCATCCGGTATTTATCGCTCAGCATGCAACAGCTACATGCTGCAGGGAGTGCATCCGAAAGTGGCATAAAATGCAGCCGGGCAAGGAACTAAGTCAGGTGCAGCAGGATTATCTTGTAGATGTAATTATGACATGGATTCAAAAGGAAATCGAGGGGCAGGAACATAAAATATGAGTTTTGTCAATACATGCTGGATAATGACATTAATAATTGGATACATCATTATGCGTATAAGCTTGCTGTTGGGAGTAGTATTACTGTAATAATGTTCATATAGAGGTGTGTATTATGGGAAACGAATCAGGTGAATGGATTATGGATAAGGAGGTGCCACAATGCCATTTAAGATTGTTCGCAACGATATAATAAAGGTAAAAGCAGATGTAATCGTAAATACTGCTAATCCAAATCCGATATGTGTAAGTGGCACGGACTTAGCAATATATGAGGCAGCAGGAAAAGAAAAGCTTCTCGCAGAAAGAGCGAATATCGGCAAAATTGCAAGAGGTGATATTGCTGTTACCGGTGCATATAATCTAAAGGCAAAATATATTATTCATACAGTAGGTCCGGTATGGACGGATGGATTGCACCATGAATTTGAAATTCTGGAGAATTGTTATCGTAAACCATTGCAAAAAGCATTGGAACTTAAGTGTGAGAGTATTGCCTTTCCATTAATTTCGACAGGAGTATATGGATTTCCGAAGGAAAAGGCATTACAGATTGCTGTGTCAGTATTCAGCCAGTTTCTTACCGAAAATGAAATTGAAATTATACTGGTAGTGTTTGATAAAAGGTCTTTTCAACTTTCCAGTCAGATTGTAGGTGATATTGATTCTTACATAGATGCTAATTATGTTAGGGAAAGTCATAGAAAAGAATATCCGGTGCGAAGCAGAAGCAACACCCGCATGAGAGAATTGCCAGAGGAAGCGTTCTATGAGGAGATGCTTCCAAGAGAGGCAGAAGATAACTATCCACTGGAGGAAGACACAGGGTTAGCAGAGCCTTGTATGCTGTCAGCAGACATTTCTTTGGAAGATCAGCTTGCAAATATCGGAGTTTCATTTCATGACAAATTATTTGAGCTGATCGACGAATCGCATCTTGATAATAAGGATGTGTGGAAACGGGCAAACCTTGATAGAAAACATTTTTCAAAAATTCAATGTGACCGGAATTATCATCCAAAGAAGAAGACTGTGATGGCACTTTGTATTGCACTGAAGCTTGATCTCGAACAGTCAAGAGATTTACTTGCAAGAGCAGACTGGGCATTTAGTCCAAGTAGTAAGGTGGATCTGATCGTACAGAAGGCTATAATAGATAAGCAGTATGATATTATGCAGCTGAATGTGACATTATTTAAGTATACGAATGAAATTCTTGGAGTATAAATTGCTTACAAGTAAATATTGATTAGTAAATGTTACGTCGGTACTCACATAGTATCGGCGTTTGTTTTTTATCTTAAAAGTGTCGCCCGAACAGCGACCATATAAAGATGCTATTCAATTATACTTATATTGTAACAAAGAAAGAGAGCTGCCGGAGTAATCCGGGGATTGGAGGCATATATGTACGGAGCGATTTTAGGAGATATTATTGGAAGCCCGTTTGAGTTTGACAGAGGTGATAAGACAAAGAACTTTGATTTGTTTAGTGAAGGCTGTGGCTTTACAGATGATTCTGTTATGACAATAGCAGTTGGAGAAGCTCTCCTGGCAGTCGGACCAAAAGCTGCAGTAAAGGAAATTGAAGATGCGGTAGCATCCAATATGCAGGATTGGGGAAAAAGATATCCACATGCAGGTTATGGTGGAAGCTTCAGACATTGGCTTAAAGAAAATAATCCAAAGCCATACGGAAGCTATGGAAATGGTTCAGCCATGAGAGTGTCAGCGGCAGGCTGGCTTTATGATTCAATTGAAAGAACAAGAGAGGTAGCAAGAGCGACAGCAAATGTGACACATAATCATCCTGAAGGTATAAAGGGTGCAGAAGCGACAGCAAGTGTAATATACATGGCAAGGAATGGCTCTTCAAAAGAAGAAATCAAAGAGTATATAGAGAGGGAGTTTCATTATGATCTGAGTAGAACATTGGATAATATCCGACCTTACTACCATCATGTTGAAAGCTGTCAGGAAACGGTGCCGGAAGCAATCATCGCATTTCTGGAATCAAAGGATTTTGAGGACGCAGTGCGTAATGCAGTATCACTTGGTGGAGATACGGATACACTTGGAGCCATTACAGGAAGTATTGCAGAAGCATTTTATGGAATCCCTGCTGTGCTGATTGCAGAGTGTAAAAGTCGGATTGATAAGGGACTGATGACGGATATTCTTGATGAATTTGACCATGTACTTGGCAGCAGGAGCGTTTTTTGAAACAACAGAGGCGATTAAGATGAAGTTTGGAATGAGAACACCGAGTATAAAGAAATCAATAAAGGCAAGAACAACAGGAAAAGCCAAGCGAGCTGTTGTCTTTTTGTTATTTAGGGAATAAATACACTTAAGTGCGTAGAAAATAAAGGAAAGATAGTAATCAAAATAAAAAATGAATTGTTTTTTTGTCACGAAAAATGTATAATAATCGTGACAAATTTAAGGAGCGTGTTGTTATGGCAAGTGGAATTTATGCAGAAATCAAAAAGAGAATATTAGATGCCGAATATGGCGCAGTATTTGTGACATCAGATTTTACTGATATTGCAACAATTACAACAATACGAAAATGTTTAGGTAGACAGGTAGAAGAGAAAGCAATACGAAGAATTATCGATGGAGTTTACGAAAAACCTGTATATAGCAATTTACTTAAGGAATATGTTCCTGCTAATCCGGAAAAAGTAGCCTATGCAATTGCAAGAGGATATCATTGGACAATAGCACCATGTGGAGATGTAGCGTTAAATAAACTGGGATTGTCAACGCAGGTTCCTGTTGTATGGTCCTATATAAGTGATGGTCCATATAGAAAATTTGCATGGGATAATGTTAATATCGAATTTAAGCATAGGACCAACCGTCAGATTTCATTTATGTCAGAGTCAACAACATTGGTAGTAGAGGCTATAAAAACACTTGGAAAAGAGCGAATTGATGAAGGTGTTATTAACAACTTGAAGAATAGAGTTCCTGAGGATAAAAGGAAACAGCTTCTTGAAGAGGCAACTGGCGTAAGTGAGTGGATATACGAAGTAATTAGAAAGGTGTGTTTAGAATAATATGAGAGAAGTTGCAAAGTTACCAGTAAAAGATAGGACTGAACTATTTCAGGCAACGGCAATAAAAATGGGAATGCTACCTAATGTAGTGGAAAAAGACTTTTGGGTATGCTTTATGCTAGACCACCTTTTTCATGATTGCCAATATAAAAAAGCTTTTGTATTTAAGGGTGGAACGAGTCTTTCGAAATCATATCATGTAATAGAGAGATTTTCAGAAGATATCGATCTAATTTTGGATTGGAGAAAAATAATTACTGATGAGGGAAATCCTTGGAGTGAAAGGTCAAAAACAAAGCAGGATCAATTCAATAAGCAAATTAATGCAGAGGCGGCAAAGTTTTATGAAAATGAATTTGTTCCAAAACTCAATAAAGAACTGGAGAAAAAACTAGGGGATGGAGAATGGGTAGAAGTTGATTCAGAAGATGAAATGGTTGTTAATTTCTATTATCCACAGATTTTTGAGAGTGAATATCTTCGTTCCTGCGTAAGATTGGAAATAGGTCCATTAGCTGAATGGATGCCATCACATGAGACTGTAGTAAGTCCTTTTGCAGCTGAGAAATATCCAGATGTATTTACACAGAAAGAGACAAGTGTTTTGACCATAGATGTAGAGCGTACATTTTGGGAGAAACTAACTATATTACATAAAATAGCAAATTTTCCAGAAGGAAAAGTGTTACCAGCAAGATATGCAAGACATTTATATGATGTTTATAATCTAGGTAATTCCTGGGTGAAAGAAAGTGCTTTTGCAAGAAAAGAATTGCTTGAAAAGGATGTTGCATTTAAGCAGAAATTCTATTACGCAAAAAGTGCACATTATGAGACAGCAACATTAAATAGTATTGAGCTTATGCCAAGTGATGGTGTACTTGATGCATTAAAGGCAGATTATAATGCAATGAGGAATATGATATATGGGGAGATACCGGAATTTGAAGAAATATTAAATTATCTGAATGCATTGCAAGAAGAAGTGCATAAGCTTACTGTAAATTAGAAGGTTACAATAACTTGTCCGTTGTGTAACTTTGGTATTATGGCATGGCTTGAAGGAGAGATTGATGAGAATGGAGATCCAGTGAAAAAGAGTTCTAAGTAAAATTCAAGTTTAACAATAGAGAGGAATTATGATACGAGAAATTGAGAATAGAAGAAGTATAAGAAAATACAAGCCGGATCAGGTCTATTGTATTTCCTTCTATATCAACGGGAGTATATAGTTTCCCGGTTGAATTGGCAGCAAAGATTGCAATGCATACAGTTATTTTCGAAGGAAATAAATTTTCTATCGAGGAGGTTGTAGATTGGATCATAAAAAAGAGAGGGGTCTGCTTGAGTATCAGTATAATGCAGATGCATTTGAGGACGTGGGAGAGATTCTGCGTCCTTTTTTGTAGTTTAATTGCAATAAAGAACAAAGATTCGATGTGCGAGGGCAGACTTTGGGACTCGTAACATGCTAAGCTATAGCCATCATAAGAAACAAGCATTTAATTTACGAAAAACAGGAGGACAGGACAAAATGGAAAAATTTATTTACTGGATAAAGAGGACACTGCATCATTCAAAACACTGCAACAGCTTATGCATGCTGTGCAAGTATTATGATGAATGTAAAATCGACGGACCGGTATAATATCAGGAGGTAATACTTATGGCAATGTACGACTGGAACCACAACGGAAAAAATGACAGGCAGGACGATTATTTAGAGTATATGATTTATAAGGACTGCACTAATGATAATAATTCAAATACTAATCACAGTTCATATAACAGCGACTTAGCTTTTGGCGTGAATGTGTTCGTAGTAATTGCTGTAATAGCCATATTTGCATTTATTGGTAATGCTATGGAAGAGAGTACACCCAAATGCATAAAGCCGGGATGTAATAATGAACAGACCCAAAACAGCAGGTATTGCTACTTGCATAAGCCGTATTCGGGAGGATATACATCATCAGGAAGCAACTCATCAGGAAACAGTTTATCAAGCAGTAGCTCATCTTATTCGGATAAATCATATAATAGCAGCTCAGGCTCTGCAGGTTCATCATCAAATGCATATGGCGATGACAATAGCGGAAGCTATTCAGGCGGATCAACAGGTAGTTCATCATATCACAGCAGCTCGAGTTCTTATGATTCATATGATGAAGGATATGATGATATCTATATGAATGGTGACTATGATTATGACAGGTACGACAGTGATGATGACTATGCGGCTGGTGTAGATGATGCAATGGATGAGGCTTATGAAGAGTGGTAAAAAAGACAGGAGGACACGACAATGAAAGAAATGTATTTTACAATAGCAGGATGTAACCATTATTACGGAAGCGACTTCATGGAAAAAGGCATGAAGGTCAAGCTGGTCAAGGAGCCGGACAATGAGTATGACAGCGAAGCAATACAGGTAAAGATAAAAGGACTTGGCAAGGTAGGCTACGTAGCTAACAGCCCATACACCGTGAAGGGTGAGTCAATGAGTGCAGGCAGACTGTATGACAAAATCGGTGGTAAGGCAAAAGGAAAGATTGTGTTTGTGACAGACGGCGGAGTGATTTGCAAAGTAATTAGTGGTGGTAAGGACAAGCCGGTGATGATAGAGGAAGATACAGTAAAAGATGAAAATCTCAAAAAGACTGTATGACTCAAGTACTATGTGGTAAAATAATAAGCAGGACACTGAGGAGGTACATATGAATTATCTGGTAATCGATTTGGAAATGTGCAGGGTAAAGAAGCTCTATAGAAAAACATATAAATACGCCAGTGAAATAATACAGATTGGCGCAGTTCTCTTAGATGAAGGATTCAACAGAATAGCCACAATGTGCGAGTATGTAAATCCTGAATACGGCGTGCTGGACAATTTCATAGAGAGCATGACAGGCATAAAAAACCGCGATATCAAACAGGCTTCGAAGCTGACAGAGGCACTTGAGCATCTGACAGACTGGCTTGGAGACAGGGAGTACAAGGTCTATGCCTGGAGTGACTCTGACAGAACGCAGATATTGCATGAGATAAAAGCAAAGAATATAGAGAGCGCAAAGATAGATGACTTTATGAAAGCAGACCGCTGGATTGATTACCAGGAAGTGTTTAAGAAGCGATTTCATTTAGACAGGTGCTACAGCTTGGAGGATGCTCTTGAAAGTGCAGAGATAGAGCCGGAAGGCAGATTTCATGATGGACTGGACGATGCAGTAAATACCGGAGCACTGATAAAGAAGCTGGAGCTGAATCCGGAGTATGAGATTGCCAAGTATGCACTTCCGGAGTCGGACGAGCATCTGAGTTGTACTATTGGGGACTTGTTTGAGGGATTGCAGTTGAAGTTTGGATAATATGCAAATACTATGAAGTGGTGTACATATTCTTTCATACGGGAATGCGAATATCATAGAAACCACAAAGACAGATGCCGGAACAAGAGTATTGCCAATCACAGAAGATGTTTAAGGTAATTTAATATAGATAATAGGTAACGCTTTGGCTTTTGATGGTTGGGGCGTTATATTGCTATAGAAAAAACGAAAATAAGATTGTATAATATAATTTGGAAAAATTTTGCCTTGAAAAGGATGTGAATAGATAAATGGAAACTTTTTATTTGATTGATTTTGAAAATGTTCATAATGATGGCATTGCAAATATTGAAAGTATGACAAAGGAAGAACATGTGCATATTTTCTCAACACAGAATGCAACAAATATAAGACAGGACATTTTTTGGTTAAAAGAAGATAGAGATATCAAACCTCATTTAGTTCCAGTGCGAAAGCAGTCATTGGATATGCATCTGGTTTCTTACCTAGGCTATTTGTTGGGAGTGTATGGTAAGGAATGTAGTTATGTGATTATCAGTAAGGATAAGGATTACGATAACATAGTTAAGTTTTGGAAAGAGGAAGGCTATCCTAATATTTCACGAAAAGAGAAGTGGCCGGGAACCGCTTCTACTCAGAGGCAAAAAACACAGACAGTATCTCAAACAAAAAGTAATGTGCAGACTGTGAATAGTAAAATTAGTGCAGGTATGGCATATGAATTTGCAGGTGATGATAGAAGTGAATTAAACCTGTTTATGCAGCATGGACTTGTGGATATAGGATATGATGGAAATTCGGCAAATAGAATCTGCAAGTTTGTTATTGCTCATTGTAATGATGAAAGAATGCTAAATAGAATTCACAATGACTTCAAGAACTCCTTTAATAACTATTCCGAAGTATATGAGGATGTTAAGTCTATTCTTGAGAAATTTGTGCAATCAAAGAGTAAAGTCGCAAAAAGAGAATCGCAGGTTCGTTCTTTCTTTGGTCAGCACTTTCAGAAGAAAATATATGTGGATTGCAAAGAGGAAATCATTCAGATTATTTTAAAGTCAGAAACTAAACAGCAAGTGAATAATGGATTGTTAAAATTGTATTCAGATGGAACAGTGGTTTCACACATTTATAAGACAATACAACCATTGATTAGTGAGTTACCAGGTAAGTAGTAAAAATTCTTAGTAGTATTAGCTAATCCTAAAACAATCGTAAATGACCGATATGCTCCAAAAGAAATTAAAAGTCAGGTTATTAGAGCAGATCAGCTTGTTTCAAATATGAAGAATTTGTCAAGGAAAATGAGCTTTCTGATTCAGCAGATACTAAAAATGAAATTTCTGATAGTAAGCAGAGTGTAAGTGATGATAAATTGATTTGTCCTAAATGTAGATTTATATTGAATATTAAACAGTAGATATTTATATGCTTCATATGAATTTCGGAGCAGAAAGTAAAATAACTCATGATGAACAAAAACAAAACCTTGGAATATTACAACAAAAATGCAAATAATTTTGCAAAAACAACGATAGATGTAAACTTTTACGAGACACAGAAGCATTTTCAAGAACTGTTGCCGGAGCACGGATATATATTGGATTTTGGCTGTGGTTCAGGAAGAGATACAAAATATTTTTGGGAACAGGGCTTTTATGTAGATGCCACAGATGGTTCAGAGGAAATGTGTCATATTGCAAGCAATTACACAGGAATACAAGTCAGAAGGCTGCTATTTGAGGAGCTTGATGAGAACAAAAAATATGATGGCATATGGGCCTGCTCGTCAATACTTCATCTTCATAAGAATGAACTTAAAGCCGTGTTTATGAAAATGTTTAAAGCATTAAAGGAAGACGGCATAATCTACACATCCTTTAAGTATGGTGACTTTGAAGGAGAAAGAAATGGCCGCTATTTCACAGATTTCACGGAAAAGACATTTGAAGAGTTTGTTGGTGAAATAGATAATCTGCAACTAAAGGAAGAGTGGATTACAGGCGATGTAAGACCGGGGCGGGGAGAAGAAAAATGGCTGAACGTAATACTGCAGAAGAATTAGATGATGTATATGAAATAAAATATTCGACAGATGCAATGACCGGAGGCGCGGATAAGAGAATGTACCTGTACTATCAGCTTGCAGACAGTATAAAAAAGGCTGACAGTGTGGATATTATTGTTTCATTCCTGATGGAATCAGGCGTGAAAATGCTGCTCGGTGAGCTTGATGATGCACTAAAACGTGGTGCAAAAATCAGGATTCTGACAGGAAACTATCTTGGCATTACGCAGCCATCAGCACTGTATCTCATAAAGCATAAGCTTGGTGACCAGGTCGATTTGCGTTTTTATAATGAGAAAAACCGTTCATTTCATCCAAAATCATATATGTTTCATTACAAGGATTACAGTGAGCTATACATTGGTTCCTCTAATATTTCAAGAAGTGCACTGACATCCGGTATCGAGTGGAATTACAGATTCAGCAATAAAACAGATCCGATTAATTATGAGAAGTTTTACAATACTTTTGTAGACTTATTCGAAAATCATTCCATAGTAATAGACGATGAAGAACTGAAAAAATATTCAAAGAACTGGCACCGTCCGGCAGTATCAAAGGACTTGGACAGATACGATTTGAAGGACGATAAAGAGACATCAAATCAGATACCACTATTTGAGCCGAGAGGCGCGCAGATAGAGGCTTTGTGTGCGCTTGAAAATACGAGAGCGGAGGGCGCAAGGAGAGCATTGGTTCAGGCTGCAACCGGTGTCGGAAAAACATATCTTGCGGCGTTTGATTCAAAAAATTATGAGAGAGTTTTGTTTGTTGCACACCGCGAGGAAATATTAAAGCAGGCTGCAGAATCATTTAAAAATGTACGTGATTCAGATGATTACGGATTCTTTAACGGAGATAGTAAATGCACTGAAAAGTCGGTGATTTTTGCGTCAGTAGCGACTCTTGGCAGAGTGGAATATCTGAATGAAAATTACTTTGCACCGGATTATTTTACATATGTTGTGATTGATGAATTCCACCATGCTGTTAATGAACAGTATCAGAGAATTGTTGATTATTTTAAGCCAAAATTTCTACTGGGACTCACCGCGACTCCGGAGAGAATGGACGGAAAAAATATCTATGAAATCTGCGATTACAATGTGCCATATGAGATTTCGCTAAAGGAAGCAATCAACAAAGGAATGCTTGTGCCGTTTCATTATTATGGAATCTTTGATGAAACAGATTATTCAAAGCTGCATATAGTAAGAGGCAGATATGATGAAAAGGAATTAAATGAAACCTATATAGGCAACGTTCGCAGATATGAGCTGATTTACAAATATTATTGTAAATACGGCTCAAGGCAGGCGCTTGGTTTCTGCTGTTCAAGGGAGCATGCAAGGGAGATGGCAAAAGAATTTTCAAAAAGGGGAATACCATCTGTAGCAGTGTTCAGCGATGCAAGCGGCGAATACACAGAGGATAGAAATGTAGCTATTAGGCAGCTTAAGCAGGGCAAAATCAGAGTGATTTTTTCAGTGGATATGTTTAATGAAGGTGTGGATATCACATCAGTTGATATGGTAATGTTCCTCAGGCCTACGGAATCTCCGATAGTTTTTCTCCAGCAGCTTGGAAGAGGACTCCGTAAATGCAGAGGAAAAGAGTTTCTGACTGTGCTTGATTTTATCGGCAATTATGAGAAGGCGGGCAGAGTGCGTTTTCTTCTGTCAGACAGGAGTAATCAGCATGCAGGTGTGTATAATCCGTCAGATACATCAGCTTTTCCGGATGATTGTCTGGTAGATTTTGATATGAAGCTGATTGATCTTTTTGCGGAAATGGACAGAAAACATTTAAAGCTTAAAGACCAGATAATTAATGAATATTTCAGGGTTAAGGAGCTTCTCGGAAGGCGCCCGGACAGAATGGATTTGTTCACATATATGGATGATGGAATTTATGAAATAGCCATTGCTCATTCAAAGGATAATCCATTTAAGAAATTTCTCGAATTTCTTAAAGAACTGGAAGAGCTTAATCAGGATGAAGAGGTTTTTTACAAAGGAATAGGAAGAGAATTTATCAGTCTGCTTGAAAATACAAGCATGTCAAAGGTGTATAAAATGCCGGTGCTTATGGCTTTTTATAATCATGGAAATGTCTTGATGGAGGTGTCGGAAGAGCAGCTGCTTTCAAGCTGGAAGGAGTTCTTTTCAACCGGAACCAACTGGAAAGATCTCGATAAAAATATGACTATTCAAAAATACAATTCCATATCGGATAAGGAACATTTAAAGAAGATTCTATCGATGCCGGTACATTTCCTTTTGGAGTCGGGAAAGGGATTTTTTGTGAAAAAAGATGGTGTGGCAATCGGGCTTAGAGAAGAGCTGAGACCGCTAATTGATAATCCGGTAATGGTTTGTCAGATGAAGGATGTGATTGATTATAGGGCTATGGACTATTATCAGAGGAGATATAGGCAGTCACAGGAAGAGGGAGAATTATAATGTAAACTTATGAAGCAGTTAGGGGGATGAAATCATATGGCTCAAAGAACAGTGGCATTATGTGATGGAAAATTTATAGGAATTGAATCAATTTATACCGTCATAGATGGTAAACAAATTAATATTCCGGACAAACTTGAACAGCTTCGAGCAAAAAGCCGTAATAATGAGTTGTTCTGTCCTTGTGGCTGTGGAGCAAATCTTGTACTGGTGGCAGGTGAACGAAATTTAAGAGAACAGCATTTTAGAATAAAAGAGGGCTTTGATGGTATATGTCAGATGCCCGTTGAAGGAATTAATTCAATTGATTCAAAGATTGCTCTAAAATGTTGGCTGGAGGATAAACTGCATACAGATGATATTGAAAGCAGGGTTCCTATAAGAACTGTATCTGAGTCTGAAAGAAAATATGAATTTACATTTCTGTCAGCGAAAAAGAAGGTAGCTTTATCTTTTTGCAATGAATACCGTAATTTATCTGATGATAAATTTACTATTCTTGAACAGCATAGCAATGGTAATTCAATTATTTATGTTGCGTCAGGGGATAAATCCGAAACAAATGGACAGTACCCGGAAGGGTTAATGAAAATTCAGAAGAGACAGGGCTATTGCCTGCTTTTAAATGTAGATGGAGCTGATTATTCAAAGGCTGAGTTGACAGTTGTATATTATGAAAAAAATGCTGATGGAGTATGGGAAAAAGTCAATATAGCAAGAGATAAATTAAGTGAATTTGACATATCTGATTCATCACAGGTAATGTATCATAAGCATTCGCTGTCTGATATGTTAAAGGAAAAACAACTGGAGTTTAATAAGCATAAGCAGGCAATTATTTATCAGCGTGAGTTGGATAAGATACATGCTGAAGAAGCCTGGAGAGCTGACGAGGAACGAAGAAAACAGGCTAGAATAAAAGCTGAAAAAGATAGAAAGGCAGAACTTGAGCGTAGAGAAAAAGAAAGAATAGAGCAGGAAAAAATTGCTGCTGAGAAAAAAGAACAAGCCCGAATGGAACAAGAAAGAGTTGAGGTTGAAAAAAGACAGAAGAGACAGGAATTCCTAAAAGTCATAAATAGTGGTGATTGTCCGGAAGATAGGGTTTTAACTGATGAAGGAGGACGCAGATGGGTACTGTGCGAGTTCTGTGGAAAATTTGCTCCGGCAAGTGCATTTGCTTCATATGGTGGTTTCGGAAAATTAAATAAAGGGAAGTGCTATGAATGCTCAAGAAATCCGAATATAAATACAGAAGTAAATGTCTCAGAGGAAAAAGCAAGACAAAAGCAAAGATATGATCCTAATATATGTCCTGAATGTGGTGGACGTTTGCGATTAATACAAGGTCCTTTTGGTAAATTTATGGGATGCGAGAATTATCCTACGTGTAAATTTAATAGAAGAGTAAGAAAAAAATAGGAACGTTAGAGTTCGAACTGTGCGTATTGTTTTGTATAGAGGGAAAATTAAATGGCTGATTCGAATGTACAAATTGAAGAAGTATATAAAAGAGTACCATTTTTCCCAACTAATTGGAACACTCTATAACAGAGAGATAACTTTAAATTTGTGATATAATAATTGACATTACAGAGAGAAAAAGAGGAAATAATGAAATTAATTACTTTGACATGTCCAAAATGTGGAGCTCAAATGGAAGTTAATCCTGAGCTCGAAGCAATAATATGTAATTACTGTGGAAATAAAATGTTGATAGATAGAGAAGTTGTTGAACAAAAAATTACTGGTGGCTTTGAATTTGGATATCAACAGGAACAAGGAAGATTAAAAGCTCAGCAGGAGGAACAACAAAAAAGAATCCGTGAAGAAGAAAAAGAAGCAAGAAAGAATGAAATTCTGTATCAGAGGAAAAAAAGAGAGGAGATTATTCTCTCTTATGGTAAAGATATTCGCAATATAAGTATTGGTCTAATGATTATTGCTATATTAATATCTGTTATTTTATTTGGGAAACTTGATGGCACGATAGATAAAGCAATGGGAGTAGTTTCAGGACTTGTTCATGTAGTAATTTCATTGGCAGTTATTGTTCTTATAAACAAAATAAGTCTGGAACGGTTGCTGTTTATAACTGTATTTGGAATTGTTGATCTGATATTTAGTATATTTGCAGTAATGAGTTTTGGATGGTGTTTTGTATATACTGTTGTAGATATTGTAATTATATTTCACGCAATCAAAGCATATAGAGTTTTAAGACGCAGAATGGATATGGAGTAGATAAATATTTTATTGTTTACATTATTCATGAAAAAATGACCATATAAATAATAAGGCAGAGAATATAGTTGATGAGACAGATGCTAAGTATATTGAGTTTGAGCGGTGTAATGAAGATAATGATATCGAAGGTGTAGTTAAAAAGCTGGAGTCGGAGAAGTATGAGGTCAGATATGCTACAGCACTGACAGAACTTGACGGAGGACAGAAACTTGTAAGATTTTATGATCCGTCCGGCAATCTGATAGAGATTCGTACACCATGGGATAAATTGGGAAGAGAGAGTGATTAGGATATGATAAGGACAGTAAAAGGCGATATTACAAAAATTAGAAATGTGCAGGCAATTGTAAATGCAGCAAACAACTCGCTTCTTGGTGGAGGCGGTGTAGATGGTGCTATTCACAGAGCAGCAGGACCGGAACTTCTGGCGGAGTGCAGGACACTTCACGGATGTGAAACAGGAGAAGCAAAGATAACAAAAGCCTATAATTTACCATGTGATTATGTTATTCATACTGTAGGACCGATATGGAATGGAGGAAGGAATAGAGAAGATGAGCTTCTTGCTAACTGCTATTTTAATTCCATGAAGTTGGCAATGGATAATGGAATCAGGTCTATTGCATTTCCTTCCATATCAACGGGAGCATATGGTTTTCCGGTTGAGTTGGCAGCAAATATTGCAGTACATACAGTAAACAGGTTCTTGCAGGATAATCCGGACAGTTTTGATTTAGTGGAATGGGTGCTGTTTGATACTCACACTGAATCAGTATACGAAGCAGAAGTTGATCAACTGTATAAAAAGATATAATAAAAGAGTAAAGGTATGGCAGGTAAAGTAAGGAGAATAAGGTATGAGCGAGATTGAAATTACGGGAGTATTTGAGAACGTACTTGGAATGATTTATTCGGCAAAACAGAAAGCTGAGTATCAGGTTAATTCTACAATTATTGATTTATATTGGTCTATTGGTGAGTATGTTTCAAAACAAATTGATGTAAATGGTTGGGGCAAGTCTACTGTGAAGGCTTTGTCTGAATATATATTGAGTAAAGAACCTGGAATTAGAGGATATTCATCACAAAATATTTGGAGAATGAAACAGTTTTATGAAACTTACAAGGATAAACCAGAACTCTCAAAGCTGTTGAGAGAAAATACATGGTCTAATAATCTGCATATTATCTCTAAAACAAAAAGCTATGAAGAAAAAGAATTTTATCTAAAACTTGCGTCAAAGGAAAAATATAAGGCAAAAGAATTGGCGAGACAGATTGATAGTGGATATTATGAGAGATTGCTTTTATCTAATGGAAAAGCCCCATCTGCAATCGAAAGTAAAGATATGACAGGTGTTCTTAGGGATATGTATATGTTAGAGTTTCTTGATTTGCCAGAACCATATAAAGAATATGACTTAAAGAAAGCAATTTTGAAAAATATGAAAAAATTTCTTCTTGAATTTGGAAGAGATTTTATTTTCATTGATGAAGAATATCATGTCCAAGTGGGAAATAATGATTACTATGTAGATCTTCTTTTTTATCACAGAGAGTTACAGTGTTTAGTTGCTATCGATCTAAAAATTGATGATTTCAAACCTGAATATATGGGAAAAATGGACTTTTATTTAGAGGCATTGGATAGAGATATTAAGAAGCCTCATGAAAATCCGAGTGTAGGAATGATTCTTTGTAAAAATGCTGATACGGATGTCGTTGAATATTCTTTGAGTAGAAGTTTATCGCAGACAATGATTGCTGAATATAAAACTAAGTTGATTGATAAGAGTATTCTGCAGAGAAAACTAGCTGAGTTATATGATATTGCAGAGGAAGAGGTGAAAAACTCTCAACAGGATTGAGAGTTTTGAAAATGTGAGAAATAGGGGGGTGATGTGATTGGAGAGATTGTTCAATCTTCAGACAATAGATGAAGTATTATGATTATGACTATTCACAATCAAGCTCATACTCGTCAGACAGCAGTTCATCTTATCATTCAAGTGGCAGTGATGGAAGCCGCAGTTATACACCAAAAAGCTATTCTTCCAGAAAATACAATAGTAGTAGTTCATCAGGAAGCAGTACAGATTCTTCAAGCAGCAGCTCCGGTTCAAATAAATATTATCATGATTCATACGATGATGGTTATGATGATGTCTATATGGATGGAGACTATGATGATGACAGATACGACAGCGATGATGATTATGCTGCCGGTGTAGATGATGCTATTGATGACGATGATGAGGACTGGTAAAATAGTTGGAGGTGTACTGATATGCCATAGGATGGATACGGTGGAGATGAAAGCTTTCCACATGATGGAAAACAGGGAAGATGCGGCTGTGGCGAGGGCTATAGCTGGGATGATAATGATGGAAAAGTCAAAAGAAGGTGGTCAGAGTGGGACTATTTAAGAAAAAGACAGTTACAAAGGCATATGATAAAGAAAATAAGAAACCGGTAATCAAAGCGAGCATATGTAATGGTGAGCAGGTTGCTGGTTTTAAGAACATTCATACAGGTAAGATAGAAGAAGTTATGCTGATTAAGAACCGGGCAGACCTTGATGCATTCAAGAAAATGTATGGAATAGATGGAGAGATAGAGAAGGAATATTAAACGAGGTATATTTATATGCCATACGATGGATACGGTGGAGATGAAGGATTTCCGCATGATGGAAAACAGGGAAGATGCATTTATTATTTGAACAAAAAATTAAGAAGAAAGGTATAACAGGAAGTAAATAATGGTAAAGAAGATAATGCGTGATCCACTGTTTCTTGCACAGAAATCAGTGGATGCTACAGAAGATGATAAACAGGTGGTTACGGATTTACTTGACACATTGAGAGCAAATCTTGACCATTGTGTTGGAATGGCAGCTAACATGATTGGTGTGAAAAAGAATATCATAGTGGTTGCGGCCGGACCATTCCAGTTTGCCATGATTAATCCGGTGATTACCGGAAAATCAGGAGCTTTTCAGACGGAGGAAGGCTGTCTTTCGCTGGATGGTGTGAGACCATGCACAAGATATAAAGAGATTGAAGTGGATTATTTCGACCAGAATTTCACAAAGAAACATGGTAAATACACAGGCTGGACAGCACAGATAATTCAGCATGAGGTGGACCATTGTAATGGGGTGGTCATATGAAGCTAAAGAACATATTAATAGTAGTGGACAATATCGAAGAGTCAATCCACTTCTATAACGAACTGTTTGGCCTTAATGTGATTTCGAGACAGGAAGGTAATGTAATAATGTCGGAGGGCCTGGTATTGCAGGATGCCGGAATATGGAAGGAAAGCATGCAGATACAGACTATTCCATATAACAATATGACGGAACTGTATTTTGAAGATAATGATATCGAAGGTATAGTTAAAAAGCTGGAGTCAGGGAGGTATGAGGTCAGATATGCTACAGCACTGACAGAACTCGACGGAGGACAGAAGCTTGTAAGATTTTATGATCCGTCCGGCAATCTGATAGAGATTCGTACACCATGGGATAAATTTGTGAATAGAGAGTGATTAGGTGTTCAGGTATGAAGAGGCAGGAAAAAATGCAAATATTTGTAGACGCAGACGCATGTCCGGTAGTGGACATCGTAGAGACAATCGCAGAAAAATATAATATAAAAACAACTCTCCTGTGTGACACAAACCATGTCCTGTACTCAGATTACAGCGAAGTGATAGTGGTTGGTGCCGGAGCAGACGCAGTGGATTACAAGCTTATAAGTCTCTGCCACAGGGGAGATATCGTTGTATCGCAGGATTATGGAGTTGCAGCTATGGCACTTGGCAAAGCTGCATATGCAATCCACCAGTCCGGCAGATGGTACACAGATGAAAATATCGACCGGATGCTTATGGAGAGACACCTTAACAAGAAAGCCAGACGAAGCTCACATAAGAATCATATCAAAGGACCGAAAAAGCGCACAGAGGAAGATGATGAGAGGTTTGCACAGTCGTTTGAGAAAATGATACTGATGGCAAAATCAAAGGAAGAACTAAGGAACACAGAACGGTAATAATAATTGTATTTTGCCCCTCAATCCGCTATACTATAACTAAGTATAGCGGATTGATACGTTTTGTGGAGGTTCATATGGTGAGTACTTTAAAACTGCCGGTAGGAATTGATAGTTTTGAAAAAATCAGAAGGAACAACTTTTATTATATTGACAAGACAAAGCTCATAGAGCAATTGGTTGAAACCGGTGGAGAGGTCACCCTTTTTACACGCCCGAGGCGTTTTGGAAAGACTCTCAATATGAGCATGCTAAAAAGTTTTTTTGAGGTTGGCACGGATGAGTCATTGTTTGATGGCTTATATATTTCAGGCAACAAAGAGCTTTGTGACAAATATATGGGAAAGTACCCGGTTATTTTTCTGTCACTCAAGAGTGCTGAAGGACGTTCATTTGATGATGCAAGATATATGATTACTGAGCTCATTGGGATGGAAGCAGAAAAATTTAAATTTCTGGAGCATAGTGAGGCTCTTTCAGAAAACGATAAGGACAGGTATAGGGCTATCATTTCGCTGTGTGATGGCAAATATACGATGGATGAGCAGCTTCTTGTATCAAGTCTGCAGAGTCTGTCGCAGTTATTGTTTATACACTATGGTCAGAAGGCTGTTATCCTCATAGACGAGTACGATGTACCTCTGGATAAGGCATTCCAGAATGGTTACTATAAAGAGATGGTTTCACTCATCAGAGGACTCTTTGGAAAGGCACTCAAGACTAATGAGTTTCTGCAGTTTGCCGTACTCACAGGCTGTCTTCGTGTATCCAAGGAGAGTATTTTTACAGGTCTCAACAATTTTGAAATCAATTCCATTGTAGATATCGCCCATGATGAGCAGTTTGGTTTTACTGATGATGAGGTCAGGAAGCTGCTTACGGATTATAACAGGGCTGAGCGTTACCCTGATGTAAAGGAGTGGTATGATGGCTATCATTTCGGTAATACCGACATTTATTGTCCGTGGGATGTAATCAATTTTGCCAAGAAGCTGGTTTTTGACACATCAGCCAGGCCGAGTGCATTCTGGATTAACAGCAGTGGCAATGACATGGTGAAGCGCTTTGTAGACAAGGCAGACCAGACCACGAGAGATGAGATAGAAAAGCTCGTGGCAGGTGGATTTGTGGAGAAACAGCTCCGCCTTGACTTGACCTATGATGAGATTGACAATACTATAGACAATCTGTGGAGTGTACTTTTTACAACAGGCTACCTGACTACGGCTGGTGAGGTCAGGCTGCCTGACAGTGAGAGCTATGCCTACAAGCTGGTGATTCCAAATAAAGAGGTGCGTGAAGTGTTTGTTCTCCAGATTCAGGAGTGGTTCAAGGCTGTTGTCGCAAAAGATGATGATACCATGAAGCTTTTATCCAGAGCTATCCTCGATAAAGATGAGAAGCAGATTGCAAGACAGCTTAACATCGTGATGAGCCGCATGATAAGTATACTTGATACAAAGGCTTCTGATGATATGAAAGAGAACTTCTATCATGGTCTGCTCCTCGGCCTGCTTCGCGGAAGCAATCCGGGCTGGCTTATTAAGTCAAATCGTGAGTCGGGAGACCGTTTCAGTGATATTTTAATCAAGCCGGAGGATCCGGATGCAGGCATCGTTATTGAAGTGAAATATGCAAAAGAGATGAAAAACCTTGATGCAGCGTGTGAGGCGGCTATGACGCAGATTAAGGAGAAGAGATATGATGAGGCTCTGCGCGATGAGGGCAGGTGCGATATTTTAGCATATGGCATTGCTTTTTGCAGGAAGAGATGCAGGGTTGTAGGAGAAAAAATAAATGATTAAAAACATAGTATTTGACATAGGAAACGTGCTTGTCCGGTTCCAGCCGGACGAGGCAATGCGTGAGATTGGCATTGAAGAAAATAAAATAGCAGCTTTAGCCCATGCAACATATGAAAACCCTGTCTGGGTTGAGCTGGACCGTGGTGTAATTCCTGAGAACGAGATAATTGATGAGATGGTTAAGGTGGCTCCGCAGTATGAGGCGGATATCAAGAGATTTTTCAAAGAGGGAAAGGCTTTTGTCGTAAAGGCATTCGACTATGCAGCAGACTGGATTAAGGAGTTAAAGAGCAGAGGCTATAATGTGTATTTATTATCGAATTATCCAAAGGACTACTTCGAGCTTCATACGCACAGTGAACTTAGTTTTGTGTCACTTGTTGACGGCAAAGTCATTTCAGCTATGGTTGGGATGATAAAGCCTGATGCCGGTATTTATCAGTGCCTGTTTGATAAATACAATCTGAATCCGAAAGAATGTGTGTTCATAGATGACAGACCGGAGAATATCGAAGGTGGCAGAAAGCTTGGTATGGAGGGAATTGTGTTTACAGACTATGAGACCGGAAAGAAAAAGCTTGAGCAGATGCTGATGGCAAAATCAAAGGAAGACTAATAAAGGATTGGAGCATTAAAGATGAAGACAGCAATAGTATATGCATCAGTGCATCATGGAAACACAAAAAAGATAATTGACGAGATAGCAAAGACAAACGATGTCGAGCTGATAGATGCGACACAGACGGTAGAGAAAGACCTGTCGGAATATGATTTAATCGGTTTTGCATCAGGAGTATACGGCGGAAAGTTTCATCAGTCGGTGCTTAAGTTTGCATCAGTCAATCTCACAGACAATAAAAATGTGTTTCTTATCTGCACATATGGCGGCAGACCTGTCTTTAAGTCAATTGAGCGGGTGATAGCATACAAACATGACAACATTGTCGGAAGGTTTTCATGCAAGGGATTTGATACGTTCGGACCGTTCAAGCTGATTGGCGGTGTATCAAAGGGGCATCCGGATGAGAAGGATATTGCGGCGGCTGTAGAGTTTTACAACGGACTAACAGAACAGCCAGTGTTTCTGAAATAGGAAAATTTTGAAATAGGAGGATTGAATGTGTGAAGAATGAAATCAATGAATCTGTATATGATATCAATATGGATAAGTTATGTCAGAATTCAATTGAATTAATTAAATATGCACGAAACATTACTGCAAAGCAGGTAAATAATGTCCAGATAATGACCTATTATTCTCTTGGCAGGTGGATTGTAGAAGTACAGCAGCAGGGAAAACACAGGGCTGAATACGGTAAAAAAATCATAATAAATCTTTCTAAAAAATTAACAGAAGAATTTGGAAAAGGCTTTTCAGAATCTACGCTGGAAAAGGCAAGAAAGTTTTATTTAACATATAAGGATCGAATTTCGGAAACACTGTTTACGGAATTTGCAATCAAGAAATCGGAAACGGTGTTTACGATTTTTGAAGAGGAGCATCCGTTTGTGGTAACATGGTCTCATTATCTACAATTGATGAGAATAGAAAATGAGGATGAACGCTCATTTTATGAGATAGAAGCTGCCAGAGAGAAGTGGGGAGTTAGAGATTTGTCACGTCAGTATAATTCTTCTTTTTATGAGAGACTTGCGTTAAGCATGGATAAGGACAAAGTGCAACGTTTATCACAGGAAGGAAATGTGATTACAACCTCAAAGGATGTGCTGAAGGATCCATATGTTTTGGAATTTGTAGGTCTTGAAGATAAATATAATTATTCAGAAACTGATTTAGAAAACAGGCTGTTAGATAATTTGCAGCAGTTTCTTTTGGAATTGGGAAAAGGATTTACTTTTGTGGCAAGACAGAAAAGATTTTCATTCGAAGAAGATCATTTCAGAGTGGATCTTGTTTTTTATAACAGACTGTTGAAATGCTTTGTATTATTTGATTTAAAAATTGGCAAATTAAAGCACCAGGATCTGGGGCAAATGCAGATGTATGTCAATTACTATGATAGATACGAAAAAACAGAGGAAGAAAATCCTACCATTGGTGTATTGTTGTGCAATGAAAAAAATGATGCAATGGTTGAACTGACATTGCCGGAAGATTCTAATATTTATGCATCACAGTATAAACTGTATCTGCCGGATAAGAAACTATTACAGGATAAATTGAAAGAATGGTTACAGGAAGAAGGTGGTGCTGAAGATGAAATTTAATTTTAAAATACAACAGTACCAGACAGATGAAAGATATGTCACAGATTGATTTGAAATTCGATTCAGAACAGAATGCATTTGGTTTAACAGATGATTTCGATGATTTGTATATCTCAAAAAAAGCCAGCCAGTTGCAAACGGCTGGCTTTTAGCTATATTAGATTTCAATACGCATAAAACTATAGCTCAAGATTCATATAAATCTCATCACGTTCATCCTGCTCAATACCCAGATAATGCTGTGTGACTTTATAGGACGAGTGATTGTAGACATCCATCAGCAGAGCAGGTGGAGTGCCATTCTTCCAGGCGTGATATCCAAATGTCTTTCTCAGAGAGTGACAGCTGATATGTTCATCCTGAACAGTCTCCTCGGCAGCAGTCCTTACAATCCGGTATGCCTGAACTCTGTTTAGTGGCTGCCTCCTGCAGGTGGCTTTTGTAAAAATAAACTCATGTTCAGTCGGATGCCGTTCGTTGAAATATGCCCGGAGAGCATCGGTGGCATTGCAGTTTAGAGTGACATAGTTATTCTTGCCGGTCTTTTGTTCGTTGATAAGAAAATGAGAGCGAAATACATGATGCTCGAAATTGTATACGTTATCCCACTTCAATTTAAGCAGGTCACTGATTCTTAGTGCTGTGTTTAATCCCATAACAATTAAACAGTAATTGCGGCGGTTTGGATGGATATCTTTATAGTACATTCTGAAAGCCGCCAGTTCATCCTTATTTCGGATTGGCTGTGTAGTTCCCATTGAATACTCCTTTGCGGTAGAAAATATTATCAGGCGCATGCCGCATGACAGACTCTTCCCTGGAATATCCAAAATCCACAACAAAATAATAGTAATTATAAAAAGCAAAAAATGCAACATTTTATAGTAAAATGTTACATTTTTTGCTCTACACCTACTATATCGGACACCATTTTTAGAACTTAACCCCAAGAAAAAAATTTTTTTAAATAATTTTCTTTACCCTTTTCTATCATTTTTAATTAATCTCACTGGATTCAACTATATCGCGTTAAAGTTAAAGCAATTCTTGATGAAATATGACTAAAACGGCATAAATATTTGATGTTATTTAATCAGCTTCTGTTTTGACCCCTTATTAATCTGCGAAGAAATGTAACATTTTACTATAAAATGTTGCATAATTCGGAAAAGCATGGACGAAGCTATTCCCTAGTGCATGGAGGTAGAAAATGCTCAAATTATCATTAAAGGAAGGGCAATATGTAAATATCGGAGATGATATCCGAATCGTGTTCGCGGGTGGAACAGGAAAGCACTGTCGATTACTGATAGATGCTCCCAAAGAACTGAATATCGCAAGATCCAACAACGAACCGGACCCGGCGAAGCGAAAAGATACATATTATCCCGAACCTGAGTTTTCCAGTGAAGCAAAGAAACAAATCAAGCAAATCATCTGGAATGAGAAAGAACGTCAGAAAAAGACGCAAAGCAACTAATCAAGTTAATAGGCGGCTGTGGCGCAAGTCACACCCGGGAAGCCGCTTGTTATAGAAAACCGCAACTGCTTAAATAAAAATAAGCACAAAGCAGCTGCAAAACCCTCGGGAAAAGGATTTCCAGAGGTCAAACATAATAACCCATGAATATGGGACAAGGAGGATTATATTATGGTAGTACAACACAACATGCAGGCAGCAAATGCCAACAGAATGCTCAACGTAACAACAAGCGCACAGTCAAAGAGCACAGAGAAGCTTTCATCAGGTTACAGAATCAATCGTGCAGCAGATGATGCAGCAGGACTTACAATTTCTGAGAAGATGAGAAAGCAGATTCGTGGTCTTGACCAGGCATCTACAAACGCACAGGATGGTGTTTCATCAGTACAGACAGCAGAGGGAGCTCTTACAGAGGTTCACTCAATGCTTCAGCGTATGAATGAGCTTGCAACACAGGCAGCCAATGGTACAAACTCAAAGGATTCAGACCGTCAGGCAATCCAGGACGAGATTGACCAGCTTACAACTGAGATTGACCGTGTATCAGAGACAACAAAGTTTAATGAGACATATCTGTTAAAGGGTGAGGCCGGAACAAAGACAATCAACATGAAAGCTCATGATGCAGGTCTTAAGGGAACACTTACAGATAACGGAGATGGAACTGCTACATTTGTTATGGACACACTTAATGCAGGTGATAAGGTCAGCATTGGTGGAAAGAGTTATACAATAGGTGCCACAAAAACTGATACTGATGCCTTAATTGATAAAGCAGCTACTACTGGCGCTGAAAAAGATATTACAATAAATGGCGATACTTATAAGTATATTGCACAAAAGGGAGCAGGAGATGATTCGGCTGAAACTGCAGCAAAGGCTGGATATTATAAAGATGGAAAGTGGACTGCGGGTGCAGGAAAAACTGCTGATCAATTAAAGACACTTGCAGCAGCAGGTGCAACAGTTAGTGCTGCAGGAAAAGAAATTACATCTATGAAAGCAGCGGACGAAACAGCTGGCGTAAAATCAAATGATGCGACAGTTATTACAGCTAAAAAGGCATATGAACTTGCAGGAAAAGAGCTTCTTGCAGCTAACTCAATTGGTGACACAGAAGGAAGTGCAAAAGTAGGTGTTGGTGATGCTGTAGATACAGCAGTTACTCTGACTAATGGTACAGGAACATATAAGATTCAGTTAGGTCAGGCAAAAGTTGCAAACAGCTTATCATTCAGCCTTCACGTAGGTGCAGATGCTGACATGACAAATAAGATTCAGGTCAACATCGACGCTATGGATTCTGCAAGTCTTGGAATTAAGGGACTTAATGTAAAGGATGATTCTGGTAACGCTGCAACATACGCAGTAGACGCTATCTCAGATGCTATTTCAAAAGTATCTTCACAGCGTTCTTCACTCGGTGCTGTTCAGAACCGTCTTGAGCACACAATCAACAACCTCGACAACGTAGTTGAGAATACTACAACAGCTGAGTCTCGTATCCGTGATACAGATATGGCTGAAGAGATGGTTAACTACAGCAAGAACAACATTCTTGCTCAGGCTGGACAGTCTATGCTTGCACAGGCTAATCAGTCAAATCAGGGTGTACTTTCACTCTTACAGTAATCATCTACAATTTAATGTTGTACAAAGCAAGAAGAGCTCGAAAGGGCAATGTCATTAAGTTAAGAATTTTGACATAATTATAAAACACATCATATTTGCAATTGTTTGATAAATATGATGTGT
>ENA-OQID01000055-OQID01000055.1-human-gut-metagenome-genome-assembly--contig:-NODE-55-length-96882-cov-9.912381_pt1 | contig 96882 bp, 82 predicted proteins | sample MGYA00242567_ERZ504727 | MGnify/ENA primary metagenome ERZ504727 (study PRJEB26092, sample SAMD00036215) | human gut metagenome | host: Homo sapiens | study: EMG produced TPA metagenomics assembly of...
TAGTTTTATTTAAGAATACCTTGCCGCATATTTTTTACTCCTTTTCTGGATTAAATCATTGTATCACATCAGTTTTAATCATTGTATCACATCAGTTTTAGGAAAGCAAGTACCTAAAAGAAATTTTTCTTCCCCTTATATGTAACAATCATACCGGCTTCCTAGCGTTCAGAATGTTTTCTGCTGTCTGCTGTGGTGTTTGGTTGGAATTGTCCAACCAAAAGCCGATCCGTGGTGTTGTCTGCATTTTACTAAATACAAATTCAATGTATACAGAAAGATATAAGGAGTGGGAGGGATTCCGCCGTAGTTGGCATTGTAGGAAAATCCAAAAGTTTAGATTTTCCCACAATGCTTATCTTTTGGTCTTTGGTTCGGAATAGTGTAGTGCTGGCGGTCTATCTCTTGTTTTCGGTTGCTTGCTTCTTTACCGTACATGAGCATTGTCCGCCGAGATATACCCACCATTGAGGTAGCGCGAGACGGCGGCGCTCGAAACGCCCGCCAGCTCGGCCACATCTTTCATCTTTACCACGAGCACCCCTGTCGTTGAAATCGCTTTCACCATGATACCCGTGCGGAGCTACATGCGTGTCGCAAGACGGGACGTCACGGTCAATTTAGCTGTCGCAGCACGGGCATCGCAGGGCTTCAACTAGAAACTTCGAAATATAAATGCCGAATCAGTCAGACTACCGATTCGGCACCCCGTTACATTTGCACACAGCGGCAGGCAAAATCCAACTCGAGAACAACTTACTCACTTTGGAAAGATGCATCGCTGTCCGCTGCCAATTCCGAAGGAAGAATTGCCGGCAGCGTCAAAGCCCCCATGGGCGAAAGTCCAGTAACGACCATCAGATAGCTCTTAGCGTGACCATACGCCATGGAAATCGCATTAGAGAGAAGATAACGGCGCGCTTCATCGTCTGAAATGTCGAACGGCATTTTTGTTGACACCGAAATAGCAACCGTCACATCAGCGCGCATTTTTTCCTTTGCATCGTCCCTATCAATCAGACTGCCACACACATACAGCTTTAAGTCTGCACGCTCGCCCGCCTTGTTCCTCAATAGATGGACGTCCTGATAACTAACGTCAACTTTTAAATCCATATTCTGGGAGGGCTCATTCTCGATATGAAAAGTTGAGTCGACAACAAACAAATGAACAACCTGAATAGGCGCAATGAAATCCTTGCTCATGCAGCCAAACCTCCCGGAATCATCTCAAAGTTCAATCGTTTCGCCGAGCAGTCGCTGTTAAATGAAGACCATTGTTCTCGGACAGAGTTATTAGACGAAGAAAACGGCGCCTCATTCGAATAACTGGAAATGACCTGAGGAATGATTTTGATACCCAACGCAAGCTCAAACTTTGCGATTGTTTTCAGCGTCATGTTGGGCTGAGAATTCAACAATTTCGAAAGCGACTGAAGACTCACGCCCATACGCTTTGCCAGCTCACTTTTACTCAAGCCCGAGCGCTGCATCTCGCGATGAACAATAAACTCAATATCTAGTGCGTGCTCATAGGCACGGGTTTCGCTCGTTTCCGTTTCCGCGTAAAAGTCTGATAAATCGACCTTAACCATTACAAGTCTCCGTTTCGTAAGCGGGCAAAAAAGCCGACGCTATGACTCCAAAAGCTGCTTTGCTATCGGGGCCAACTGTTTTGCGCGTTTAATTTCTTTGGAAATATTTCCCGAGCCTTGATGGCCCTTAAACCAAAAAAGCAAAACAATCTTGTCCACGCCTTGGCAAATCGCGTAGACCATTTCTCGATTAACCCCATCAAAACCCTTGAGTTCGTATAGTCCAATCTTAGGCTCGATACATCGAAGCTTTGACGTTCCACTGACATCCTTTAGCTCGTAGTCATAGACTTTTGAAATCTGATTGATCATTTTACGGGCGGTAAACTTCGTTTTAGGATCAGACATCATCTTCTGAAATTGAGAGTTCTCAGGGGAGGTGGTTAGTTCCCAAAAAGGTCGTCCCTCGGGATCAGCATATTCGACAAGCTCATAGTCACTAGCCAAAGGCCACCCCCTCCGCTTCAGATGAAACCATATATGATTAACTTATAATTTAAGTTTAATCAAATTCAAATACAGGGCAAGCCCCAAGCCAAGTTCAAGTAATCTGCATTATTAACTCAGAGAAATGTGGGACAGAAGCGGCAGAAACTACATTGGCAAATAAGGCCCCCCGCGAAGTGCCCGAACTATTATGGGGACCAACAACATACCTAGGAAGACGAAAGTAAGGCACGCAACCGCCCAGTCACCGTGGCCGGTCTTAGGGAGCGCGGCGGCTTGCGTTGTTGCGGGCTTGGTCTTTTTGGTTGTCTTGGTCGCAGGCGTCTTGATGGACGCGGGCGCGGGCTTGGCGTCCGACTTGGGCGACGAATCAGGCGTGAGGGGCGGGTTTTCGCTGGGCTTGGTCTCATCACCGGGCTTTTCTTCGCTACCGGGCTTTGTATCCCCCGTGGGATTGCCACCGGTGGGCTCATCGATACCGGGCTGGGTCTTCCCCGCCGGCGGCTGGGCGCCTGTGGGTTCAATTACCACATGCTAAGCAACGGCCCCGCTGGCATCCATAACACAGGCGGTACCAAAGGCCCCGCCCATCGGCGTCACAAACTGCGCCGACGTAAGTGAGCCACTCTCGCAGGCAGCATCGGCTATGGCGCCGGTCGCGTCCACCCAGGAGGCGTCCACGGCAAACTGGCCATCGGAGGCGTACAGGCCAAAGAAGCAGCAGTCCTCACCCGATCCGCTGCTAGCAGCAGCAACGTGCGAGCCCGTAGGTTGACTGCGTCAATACCGCTAGATTCGGCCTAGTATCCTATCGGGTCCCAAAAGGTCAATCCAGTTAAAGACGGCAGGCAGCCCGAAACAACATCTTTCATGAATCTCCAGTCCCATCAAGCCCGATCGAACTTGACCGTCAAACCAGATACGGCCCAATCACATCAAATATCTCGCCAACCTTAGTTGAAGGGTTTTGCGCAGATGGCTTAATGTTACCCAGTTCCCTATGGTACGCGACGAGGCGCCCAGCACGCTGCAATGCTTCGCCTCGCCTATCATCCACTGCCCCAAACATCCCGTCAAGGTTCTTGCGGTACTCGATGCCCAAATTCTTCGACATCTCCTGCGCGAGGGCATGCTGGCAGTCGGACGCGGACATATGCGCGGTCGTGTAGCGAAAGTGCAAAAGCGGCCACAGCTCGAAACAGGGGTTGGACCACAACGCGTGGAAGGTCCTCGAACCATCAGAGAGCTCGTTGCACTTACGTTCCATCGCGTCGAAGTCGGACGCAGGGAAGTCATCCTTGTCATACACGAGCCACACGTGGTCGAACGTCTCGGGCGCATAGAGGCAGTGTTCGACGGCGAAGTCGAGCAGGTCGAGAGTATGTTTGCCAGTCCCCTTAACGACTACGGCAACCTTCCGCTCGTTTGCTGCGCCCAACGCGGCGCGCACGCCCTCGAAGTAGCGAGGCTCAGTCTCCTTGCCCTCGGTCACCACGAGATGGCGCGTCATCTGTACCATGCGAGAGCGTCCCTCGCGCTTGCCGCTGCGCCAGTCCCTCGACTTTTTCGCGGCCATACTAATCCCACTCCTCAATGCGCGTGAGATACGGGTCGGCACCATAGCGGCCAGACAGGTACTGCTTGTCGAATGCCGCGTTCTTGCTGACCAGGTTGCCATTTGACTCGTGGATGTCGGCGAGCGACCATAGCTGGCTCGCCTCCCCCTCGCCGCGTGCGGCAAACCATATCTCGTCGCGGCGAAAAACATCGTTTCGCATAGTGGACACGTCCTGAGACGAGAAGATGAGCTGCGCGCCGCTCTTGTTGACTTCGGGATCTTTGAACAGCAGGATCACGTAGCGCAGGAGCTTCGGATGCAACTTGGCGTCGAGTTCATCGACAACGACGGTACCGCCGCGTTCGAGCGCCGCCAGCAGAAACGCCGCCAGCCCCATGAGCTTCTGAGTACCGGCCGACTCCTCGGACAGGCGCAGCTCATAGCCCTTACCGTCCACCTCATGCTTTACGAAGACGCGCTGGCCCCGCCATTCCGGAGCTTTCTCAACCCTAAAGCCATCGATACGCACGTCAACGGCACGCAGAAAACGCGTGATCTCGGGTGAGTCATCCTCATCGAGCAACTGTTCGAGCATCTGCTCCAGATAGGAGCTGTTGTAGTTCAGGAACACCCCATCAAGAAACCAACTGGCAGCCTCCTTGATCACCGGCGCGTCAAAGTTGATGCAGAGAAACGACAGGTATGGCAGGCTCGGGTTGAATCTCGCGGCCGTCACGAGCTTACGCAGCGTGGGACCAAGCTCAACCCCCGTGCCCTCGCGCTCGAAAAGCATCGCCGTGCGTGACGCCCCCAATTTGCGCCGCCACAGTCCTTCGGACACGATCTCGTCCGCATGCACGGACAGGGCATAGCGGTACTCATGCTCACCCGCGCGATAGTAGAGCTCGAACTCGGTGGGCTTAGCAGCCGACACGTCATCGAACTCGAACGCAGAGCAACGGGGTATCGAAGGGCGATCACCCCCTGGTGCATCAGCACTGGCAGACAGCAGCCTAATCGGTCTGGCTACCGCCGAGCGAACGTAATCGAGAGCCTCGAGCAGGTTTGACTTACCGCCAGCGTTGGGTCCGTACACCGCGGCCACTGGTAGAAAGCCCTGCCCGTCAGGGCACACTATGAGGGAGCGCTCGAACTCCTTCATCGGCGTCGCCTGCATGGAAAGCTCCGCCTCATCGCGATAGGATCTATAGTTCCTGAAGGTGAACTGGCAAAGCATCGTCCTCAACATTCCTTTCATTGTTTTGAAAAGATATTTCAGAGTTTTTATTTGATTATAGACCTTAAATAGCATCAATCAAGTGTTTGCAGCATCTGGAGCAAAGGGTACAAGGCCAAAACTCGGAAGTATGCGGCAAATCCCTAGCGTGCCGAGCGCTCCGGAATGCCGTAATGCTTCTGCCTGCGGATCCTTTATGTGGAAAAGCTGTTATGCTCGGGGGTTCCAGAATTTGCCGCATACTTCCGGCAGGCGTTTGCGGCTGCGGACACGCTAATCCATGCCCGCAGCCGCAATGGCGTCAAGTCCCTATCCTCTCGGCGGGAAGGGATCGTGCCCATGGGAATCCTTTGCGCGGATCCTGCCATCAGGACGATGGGTGATTAGCTCAGAGTGCTGATTAGAACTAATTTGACGACCGCGCTTTATAGCTTCGCCCTGGGTCGTCGTAACAAAGGAAGCGCGACGCGCCCCCTCGCCCTTAACCTGCCAATTGCCATCCGCCCGCTTCGTAACGTGCTGGTTTCTACCTTTCATACTCACCTCGCCTTCACGACCGATTGATTAACGTGCTCACAGCATGAGGCTGGCAGCAAGTTCACTCGTGCCGCTTTGCTTAAAGCATAAATACTGGCGCGGACATAAGCCGGACCTGAAAGGTACGGTGTGGGATCTCGAAGAAGCGCAAAACAGCCGCAAGCTGAAGCTACCGTATCGCGCATGGTCAAATAAGTGCGGAACATAACGCCAGGACAAATACGCCTCATCCACCTCAGCTCCCCCCTCCCCGACTCAACCTGTTGATGCCCACTTAAAAATAGTCCGAATGGTCATCGAGAATTGAGCACAGTGAGCATTAAGAATTAAGTAGTTTAACCAGAAGAGCCGCGCCCCAGAAGCCCCCCGGGGGGACGATGCGCTTTATGCTAAAAGGCCGACGCTCTCGGAGGTTCCAGAGGCCGCCGCACATTATCGACAGGTGAACTCGGAAGTGCGGTAAAAAAATGGGACCTGTCGACTAGGCCCCGGGTTTGGACTCTTGCGGCCTGCGATTTTGTTGGCAAAAATCGGAGTGTGCGCGGCAAGTTTCGATTTTCCCCGCACTTCCGAAATTCGCGATAAAAGCCCACTGCCCAGAAGCGGATACGGACAAATGCCCTCGGTAAACAGCCCCTTAAACACGAAAACCGCCTTTCGGCGGTTACCACGGACCAAGCCGGACATACCGTCGCAAGGCCTCATCACAAGACTTACTTTAAGGGAGAACTCAGGGTCCGTCAATCCAATGCCGCCAATTCTCCAAATCAACCTTTGGACTCATTCTTTGGATAGCTGGCAGATTATAGCCATTAATGGACACCATGTTGACATCAAGACAACAAAAGAAGCGCTGCAACAAATCGAATAGACAGGAGTGACATGCAAGCGATCGAAAAACTAAAGACCATCGATGATTTAGGTAAACACGGAGGCGGCATATGGAAGAAATGGCCCTGGAAGGACTCCGATCATTATGAATTAATGTCCGATCTCATCCTTAAGGCTAAATACAGCATTCAAGATTTCAATTCCACTATCGGCGGGGGCTTCTTGCCCAACCCAAAGGACACCGTTTATCTTGTGGCACTTGCTACTTGGATAAAAGATGCGTTCTGGCAAATTAAAGGGAACTGTCTTCGAAAAGAGATCGAAAACGATTTTGAGTTCTCTAAACAAAGTGAACTCGACGACGCGAGCAAATATCTCCAAGTTGTTCGCTCGGTAGTTATTGCCCACCCCCTCAATTCAACTAGACATCAAGATTATGGTTTTGGATCAGAAGGAAGAATCTGCATTGATATAAGAGGGAAAAGCCTACTTGATTCCTTTCCTAAGGCAGTTATTTATCGCATCACACCAAAAGGATTTTCAAGAATCAACTGCGTGGGCGATAATGACATCGCATTGATGACATGTCGCAATATCCGCAGCGCCAAAGAACAAAAAGGCAAGCTGCACTTTGAAAGATGCTGCCTCGACATGCGAGACATACGCGATTCTGCCGAGCTTTACATTGACGCTATATACGAACTGGACCGCCACCTTGGTCGGATCAGGAGGAAGGATTTTATTAAATAGTCCCAGATCGCTAGTGCCCAAACCGCTCTAGTCAAAGAACAGCTTGGGCACACTCCATGAGACAACAGCGAGAGCCGCGACCAGACCTCGCGCCAATAGCGGATACGCTCCGTACAGCCACAAATCACCCCTCCCCGTCCATGACCGTCCAACTTACAGGCTCAATGCCTCGAAGAGACGTTAAGCAAGAGGGGCAGGCAACCTGATAGTTCCCGTAATTTGTCCTGCGCTGCATAGAAGCGAGGACATATACCGCTTTGCGGGCGCGAGTGACGCCGACGTAAAGCAGGCCCATTTCCTCAATAAGCCCGTCTGGCATATTCATCGCATCAACGATCTGGCATCCATACGCAGAACGCGAGCATATACCAGCTCTTTCGCACCGAGAGCAAATCCCTCCAGGCCAGTCGAAACGCGTAACGCCCGGAATGAAAACAGTGTCCTACTCGAGCCCCTTAGCGGAGTGAATGGTCATCATCGAGATATCTGCATCAAGGTGATCGGGGAAACGCCGCAGGGAACCCTCGGAAAAATACTAACGATATAGTCGAAGCGCTCCGAAGGGCCCATCGCGACGCAGTCATTTTTAAGGTGTTTCCGCAGCGCTGCAAGAAGCATGGCATAGGACCGCCCATACATGGATCTCCTGGAGCCAATCAGCAGCCCATCAGAGATGGAGTCGATTATTTTGTCCGCAGCAGACCGGCTGACGTCATTTTCTCCAGACGCTGCATCGGTAACCCTGGATAAAGCAAACGCATTGAATTCAGAAAACTCTGGGTCTGTATCCGAGAAAAGTCCGTTGAAGTAAGATATATCCTCATTAGCCAGCTCGTCAGTGATGGGATTGGCCAGGGCACCGAGATTACGAACAAGAATCGCAATCCTTCCGCCACTGCCTTGAGCGAGCATGGCGACCTTCGAAACAGATGGTAATCGCTTCGTCTTGCTGCGTGGCGCCAACAAATTATGGAAGTCGGACCGCACCGTTGGCAAAGTCACCTTTCATGTGGGGAATCGACACAGAACATGGCAAAAGACCGTTTAGCGTGAACCTATCCCTGAAGATCCTATCTAGGGAAAACATCACGCGTCTCAGCCCCTTGTCCTAACCGTTCCTCATGAAGTGGAGGAAGTTGTCATTAACCTTCTTTTCATCACGGGTTAGACCATTGCCTCGCGTAAATATTTGGTCGACGACGCGGCAACAATCAACCAGAGACAACTCGTCAACACTGACTGACAGCAAGAGCAAACTCCAATGCCTACACAGTAGAATCCGTGCAAAGCCGTGTAACAAATCGCTGCAACCTCGACCGCAGTGAACGAATTACCATAGCACTCAAGGTGATAACAAATCAGGGACTGCAAGCGTGTGGCACCGTCAGCGTTGCAACAATTAAAGACAATCTTTGATGCGTGGCAATGGATAGTATTGTTTAAGAAAGTAGCCAACAAAGGAGAGGCAATCGTGATAGTAATCGTCGACACAAATCTAGCTAGGAACGAAAACTCATATTCCGAGCTTCTAGGCAACCGGAAGCAATTGCAGGCAATTGCCGCAAGTAACGAACTATATATTCCCGAAGTCGTTATCGATGAAATAGTGGCACAGAAACGTCTGTCTTTTCTGAGGGAACAGGCGCAAATTAATAGAAGCGGGATACTCAAGCTGACGAGCTTTTCAATGAAAGAGGCCGAAAGCCTGACTTTCGAACAAGTCGAAGAGGAAATCCGCAGCGATAGATCGATCCAGTTTAAAGTCTTGCCTCAAGCGCCGGTCGAATACGCATTCTCGCGTATATACAAGTGGGCAATTAATCACGAGCCGCCATTCGAAGAAAAGAGCGATAAGGGTTTTAAAGATGCCTGCATTGTCGCATCAATCGACCATTTTCTCGAGCAGTGTTCAAATGAAACACGTGTGATAATTTGCACCGACGACAAAAGAATGACCGAGTATTTCAAGGATCGGAACAACATCACGGTCGAAGGCGACTTGAAAATGTAATCAAACTTAATAATCGCCCTAAAGATGAAGAGAAATTCGAGATCACACCGGACACCAGCGATGTCGATACGAAGAACGCCGCTAACGCTGACGTTAATGATCTAATAGAAGCGCTGGCAAATTCGCTTTCCTTCGCTGAGACGCATTCGATTATTTCAAAACTAAGTTCCAGCCCCCACGTGACCACAGATCAACAAGAGCTCCGTATCCTTTCAGTCGCCTTAGAAAACCAGCAAGTCGAATGGATATTAAAGGATGACGACATCAGTGACTACATAAAGCCGATTTTTCTAAGACATAAAGACGATCTTATTGATAGCGAATACACAAGGTATCTTGACGCTTTTGATCTCCCAGATGAGCGCGAAGATGAACGCGAATCACCGTTTTTCACAACAAAGGAAAAGCAGGCCTTTCGCAATTTTATTAATGAAATAAGCCAACATACTGTCTACAAAAGTCATTTATCAACTTTTGAGCTGGATGCAGACACAATTCGCACGCGTCTGCATAATTTGCTTGAATCACATTTATTAGACAGTTCACTTGCAAATGTCAAATATCTAACTGACATTCTAATCAATGGAGCAGTCGAAACAAAACCAGGGTCTATATCAATCAACACCATCTCTGACTTTGTAAACCTACTCGATAATGCGAGTCCCAGAAAAAGAGAGGCCATCATGGCGAATCTGATTTCCCATCTAGAGGACATCGAAGACGATATTCCATTTTAAAAGCCAAGCACAAACGAAGTGCCGCGGACGACAAGGGCCAAATTATCTTGCAAAGCCCTCTTTAAACAGCGCATAGAGTAGTTACTCAAAAGAAGTGTAGCCATATCGTCGGATCGTTCCTCAATATCGGCGTTCAGGCTCGAGGCGATTGCGCACACCTGGTCCATGGAGAGCCTCGATACGCCCATCTTCTCGGCCACCCTCTGCGCCTTGCGGGTGCTAGCGCCCGCGGCGTACATCTCGACCACAGCGGCCACGAGGGCACAGCCGACGCGCTGACATCGCTCGATCACGTCCTCCGGGAAGAAGCTGTCGGAGCGCAACTTCGAGATGCGCAGCGTCAGCGTGCTGATGCAGGTGGGGAGACTGCGCTCGCAGTAACCTTCACGGCTGTTCGCCCCGCCGCCGCACAGCCGGTCGGCCTCGGCGTCCAGCACGGCGTTCACGACCTAATCGGCGAGCCTGCGCAGCAACTCCTGCATGTCGATGGCGCCGTCTTCGAACCGGGGCATGGCGAGCATGTCCGGCGTCAGGCCTGGTAAGGTTTCCGTAGCGGTCTTCATCCTTTCCTTGAACCTGTTGTTGTGGTGATTTCAGATTCCAGGACGAAGACCCTTCTTTCGTTAAACTGTGCTAGGGTGCCACCCTGGCACCAACATTTTCAACGCAATCTGCGTAACAAAAGGAGTAAGAAATGAGCGACTCTGTTTCAAGAATACTGATAGAGAAATGCGGAGTGGCGTTCTTTCTCGTTGCAATACTCGCTCTTGCAATAATCGCAATCTTACATTTTGGCGTTAAATTCGATATCAACGAATTTATTGAAAGCCGCAAAAAACGACACCGAAAGTTAGCACAGAGCTACTGCCCACATATGGATTTAATACCTCGTCGCGATAATAGCTTTCAAGTTAATTCGCTCTTTTACACGCCGTTCGGAACGCCGAACTGGTTTTGCTCTCGATGCGGAGCAGTATTACCTTACGAGCCCGATCAAGAGGAATTAAAAGCTAAAGCAACTTATTATCTCAATCATCCAAAGGCTTACAAAAAGGCGATGAGGAAATACGACAAGCATGCCAAAAAATCTCTCTAAATGATAATTAATGCTCGTATAAAAAATGGTGGCGTCAGCATCGGTGACTGGATATACGAAGCGTCTCTTGTCATATCATTCTTATGTTCGGCACGAGTTTCAGAGACATCGTGCCACGACGACGTGAGGGCACATCAATTATTACCTAGTGATCGGAATTGGCCGATATCGATTAAGTATTTATGGCTATGAATGATCTGGCGTTAAAACTATCGTCTACCGAGCACTCAAGCGTTTAATCTTCCTGTAAATCTTAGACTCATCGGGGGCAATCGGATCATTGGGAAACGCCTTTTGGGCTCTCGCTACGTAGGAAAGAAAGTTCCCGTAGCGGAAAAATGCAGAAGAGTCGGAGCCAGCCGATGGGCACAACCCTCTCCCCTTAATACCAAGCGGCGAATAATGTTGATACAGAGCGGAGACGCGCTTTTTTGATGCGTGCCTTCCCTCCCCCTGATTAGAACGCGCAATCGCACTGGCTGACTCACGGAGACGCTTATGGTACCTTCCAACCGTAGACTGTCGAAGTCTTACAACGCGCCCGTCAAAGTCAAACCCCAAGAAGCTAACTTTCTGTGCCGGATGTGCACCGGAGTACGAAAGGACCTTACCCGTACGAACGCTTTCAAAATCAAGCTGAGCAACCCCGCTGCTATCAACCCGGAACGCTTTGGTTTTCTCAGGCTGCAGTTTAACGGAATCAACATCGGTCATTAGATTGATTGCCTCTACAAGTGCATCAAAGCCAGATTTTGGAACGGCAACAATAAAGTCATCGCAATAACGAAGATACAAGCCACCAACCCGTTCAACGGCAAGCCTGACTTTCATATCGATATCGGCCATATAGATGTTAGCGAGCACTCCACTTGCAGCAAGACCCTGAGGAATGCCGAGATCAATACCCGTTCGCCGCCACGGCCTGGTGATGACTTTACTTTTGTTTGCAAGAAACTCAGACTTTGGCAAGATAACATCCAGCTTGTTAAGTTCGCGAATAGACTTGAACCGAAGATCGATAGCCGCATCACTAATCGTTTTCTCCCGAGCAGGATCGATTACTGGCCATGGCAATTCATGTCGAGCAGCCAAATCACCAATAGGCCAGCACGAATAGCGGAGGATATTTTTAATGACTTGATAGTGATCGTCCGGCAAGCGTCCACTGGGAAACAACGAACGCAACGACGCCATTAGATGGACATGGTTTAAGTTGTCGAAGAAGCTCTCGAAATCACCCGTAAGCACAAAAGCCGAATCTTGCACACGCATATAGTCGAATGCCTTTTTAGCTGAGGAAATATTGCTACCAGCAGTTACGGCGCCGTCTGATGAAAGCGAAGAGCGGTACGCTACGGCAACCTCATCAAACTCTTCGGCAATAGCCTTCTTGTTATATAAGTCCGACCACAGATAAGAGTAGTACTGGAAGACGCGGTGATCGAAATGCGAGGCATAAGCGATATTACGAACCTTGCAGCTTCGCTTGCCTCCACGATACCGAACAGTAATGATCTCGTTGGAAATTAAAGGGTAGAACGCGTGATTGGAAACGTACTCTGAATCTAAAATCTTGGCCTGAACTACGGCAAAAGAGACCCTATGATCGAAATGGGCATATGAACTTTTGGAACTATATCGAGGAATACGAGTGATATCGAACTCGACCAAAATACCCCCAAATAAATCAACCTGTCCGGATCAACAAGCGGCGGCTAACCCTCCCCGGACAGGCTAATCAAAGGCGCAGCAAGTGCAACCAACGCTTTCGCGGCCACCTAAAACAATGCTTGCCTATGCGATACTAGACGAAAGCGAGGAATTGGTACTTATGACCATCGAGGCTCTTATCCAGCTAGCAGCAGGCAACGCTGGTGTCAATGTTGCGAACGTCGGAATTTCGTCGTTTGCGATATTGACGGCAGTAGCGTACCCCATCGCCAGTTCGCGATGGGCACCAAGCTTTATTCCCCATTCTTGCTTTGCTTAAACAGGTTATAAGAAATCGGCTCATGCAGTTAACAGCGCCTTGATGCACACCCAATTGTCTTGACGGCGGTCGCATCGAAAATGCCGATGCGTCTCTACGGATACAAGCGCCTCCTCATCTAATGCATGCACACGGTCCGCGAGACAAAATCGCCGACAACACCGTGAAAATCCCGATATGCATAATCTAGAAGTTTGGATGCACAGACAGGTGGAGTGGCATTGTTCAGCATGGCCGCTTCGCACTCCTCGCCGACGGGCGCATCGCCGAGGGCGAAGACATCAGCGCACAGCGAGGCAGAGGACCAACTCCTCCCCCTCCCCAACATTCCCCAGAAAGTTCCCTGATGTTGACTGGGGTTCCCGTAAAATAAACCCAACAAAATATGTGCGGAGTGCTGGCCTGGAGCTGCCTTCGGACCCTATTGGCTGCTCACCGAGAGGCTCCGCTATGAAACGACCCCTTTACTACCTGCTCTGCGCGATCGCGTGCACGTCCATGGTCAGCTCGACGATGCCCATGGCAGCCATCGCGGAAGTCATACAGCCTAAGGAACCGCCGAGCAGCAGGCGCAAGCCGACGCCACGAGCAGCGACACAGGCAAGGCCGAAGACGGCACCAGCACAAACGCGACAGCAGATACCGTAGAGGACGGCACCGCAACATCCACCGGCGCCAGCGCAGTCAACACGGAAAGCGCCGACGGCATCCCCGCCACCCCCGGCACCGCCGCCGCAACCGACGCGGCCACCACAACCCCCATTCCATCCCTCCGCACCCAGACCAACCCCACGCCCGAGGCAATCTCCGCCACGGCACAAACCACCTACGCCCACTCCGCCACCGCAACCCAAAACGGCGTCACCTTCACCGTCTCGTGGAACGACGCCCCCGCGGGCACCGCGACGACCTTCCACGTAACCCAGGCCAACGGCTCGTCCCAGGCCAAGGCGCGCATGGACGTGCCCACCTATTGGGACGGCGGCAGCCAGGAAAGCGTCTGCGACCCGTCACGCCCGGCATGGGCCAGCTACTACAGCCTGGGCACCGCGGGCCACGACTTCACCTTCGACTTCACGGCATCGGGCACGTACCGCATCCACTTCTACTTTATGGACAACGACAGAAACGACCCCCAAAACGACAAGGGGATCTACTACCTGCGCACCACGGCGGAGGTGACCGTAAACGACGCCGCACGCCCAAGCGTCACGCAGATCCTCAACAACGCCGTGGCTCTGTGCAGGCAAGAGACAAACGGCTCGGAATACGACATGGCGCTGTGGCTCCACGACTGGACGCTCGACCAGCTGGAGTACGACCACAGCCTCAACTGGTGCTCGGCCGAAAGCGGCCTCACGCGCCACCAGGGCACCTGCGAGAGCTACCAGCGCATCTACTCCAAGCTCCTTGACGCTGCGGGCATCGCCAACGGGCGCATCACCGGCAACGGCCACACCTGGAACGCCGTAAAGATCGACGACAAATGGTGCCAGATGGACCTAACTTGGGACGACACCAGCGACAACTGGTACGGGGGCCTGGACCAGCGACATCTGTACTTTGGCCTGACCGACGAGCTCATGGCAATCGCCCACTCCGACCACACGGCAAACTACCAAAAGGACGACTACGCCTACCGATCAACCGACCTATCCAACAATTACTTTGTGCGAAATGGCAAGGCCGATGAATGGGCCGAGAAATATGCCGATCGCATTCAGCAGCACCTAGATGCCAGGGAAGAGAGCTTTTCCATCGATTCCGACAACCAGTTGTTCCCGCCGAGCATCTCGGGAATTCAGAACGGTATTGTTGCTTATGCGATGAATCGGAGGGAGTGGAATGCTAACGACGTCAAGGTTGAACTAATCGCAACATCACGCGTCATCACGCAGACCAACAACAAGTGGTTAGCGAGTTACGACTTCACAGCTAAGCATAACGCGCCGGCCCCCTCCCCCGAGCTCTCCGGCGCGTCCTGGAGCCTGCTGTCCGCAGACGACCCCTCCCGCGCGGTCGACTGCTGGTAGTGCACATCTCGGCCACCGCCGCGACGAGCGCGCGGTCGACGCACCGGTGGCGCTCGAGGACGTCCTCGGGGAAGAAGCCGCCCGTCCAGAGTTGAGGGACCCTCAGGTTGAGCATATCCACGCATGTCACGAGGCGGCCTCTGTTGCCGTTCCTATTGTTGGCCCCATCGCCGCAGAGCCGGTCAACCTCGGCGTCCATGATGGCGGCAACCACCTGCACGGCAAGCAGCATGAACAGCGATTGGATGTCAACCATCCCGTCCGCCAACTTCGGCATCGCTACGGACCCGGCATCGCGTCCGACAGCATCTCCATAGCGGTCACTGCCCTTTCCCAGAATCCGTATTTTGGTATTCCGGATTCATGAAAAGGGGCAGTTTTCCCCTTTTCGACGGCTGGCCGTCGACAGATTTACATCAACATATCCGGCGCGATCGAAATCATAAGTCACATTAAAACAGTGATTAACATTTATTTCTTCAACGCGCAGGACCACTGCATGAGACCAGCTCTAATCAACGCAAAATAATGGGAAGAAAATTTACGTGCAAGGTATACAGGCCATTTCCAATTATTATATGTAAGCTGAGCAACCCCATTACCAACCACAAGCGCCCAGACGCCCATGTTAGTAAAGGAAATTAAGACATACGACAATACAAAACCCGCAATAGCCGAAACTATATAAGCCGGAAGATAAGGGATTTCATTTGTACTGATAATGTAATTGCAACACAATGAATGATGGTTCCAAACTGCAAGATAAACAACCAAGGCGAAATAAAGAAGCCCGTCGGGGGAAAAACCTTTCTTAACTAGGAACAAGACTGGGAAGCCGACAAACCAGACACCGATTGTGCATACAACAATTAAAATCCAATATAGAGATAGACTTTTTTCAATAATTTTTCGTGCAGTCTGAACTTCACCACCAGCATAAGCAGATTGAAACATCGGAATAAAAGATCGAACGTAGGCGCTGGCAAACCCGTAAATTGCACCGCCAACTTGAATAATTAATGAATACTGAGAGTTTACCTCCACGCCAAGAAAATAGGAGCAGAGCAGCGAACTCAACTGAGTGGAAGCATAGCAGCAAAGTTGAACAACGCCGTCCCTCCACGCCAAATAAGCCACTGAAATAAACGTTTCTTTTATTTCAGAAATAGAAACACCCGCACAAGCGTCATTTGCTTTTTTCATCGCCTCTGAGTGAACCTCCAGAAAGCGACCGCAAAAAAATCTCAGCACAATGTCATTAACCAGATAACCGATGGCAGCGCCAATAATGCCAAAACCCATAAACAGCAAAAACGCAGACACCACAAGCTGCCCAATGCGACCATAAGACTTTGCCCTGCTTTCAGCGGAAATATCCCCGAACCCTCTCAGGCAGGTCGTATAATGAAAAAAGAATAGATTAAAAAACACATCAAAACAAAAAATTAACCATGCGGTCCAACAAGAAAAGGGATCAATGGCACTCGAAATTGAAGAAATGTAGGCAGTTCCAACTGTAGCGGTAAGCATCAAGACAACGCAAGAAATTAACGCGTAAACAAGCCGGGATGTTTTAATCAATTTGCCAAGCAGCTCATAGTCTACAGAATCACCAACTTGAGATGAATCATAGCCGCACTTGCTAATGCTACGTGCACCGCTAAGACAATAGACAATATTTCTCGCAAAAGTTGGCGTAAAGCCAAATTCAAATAGCAGCGTTAAATTGCCTATAGCAACAAAAGTGTACCAGAGACCAAGTTCAGCGCTAGATAAGCAAGCAAGCAGAAACGGAAGAAGGAGGAAACTACTCCCCATTGAAAGAACAGTACTTACATAATTCCATATAATGTCTGACTTGGTGGTATTAATTTTAGCCATTATTTTGCCATCTCCACAACATCCTTTGATGGCGCCCCGGATTGACAGGGCCCCTTATCTGAAAAGGCGGGCAGCGCCATAAGCATAAAGAAATTACATGCTGGATATAACATTCCGCATTCAACAAACCCCATTAGGGAATACAAGACCAAGCCCATGAAAGTCACGTGGGCCGAAATGCGCGCTTTATATATCGCTACGCAATAGAAAGCGACAAACGCGGTAAATGGGATCAAACCGTATTGAATAAGTAGTCGACAATAAGCATTATCAAGCATGACTCTTGTTTGGATTAAATAACCGCCCGTTGCAGACGGCAGCGAAACTATGGCCGTTAAGTCATTACCAAAAACAGTCAGAGGGTAGTTTTCAAAATAATAGGCGGAATAAAAAATTCGGTTGGTCATTAAATTATCAAGCTGGACAAGCCATTTATTGCCACCATGGGTCCACATAAAAGGCAGGGTAATACTAACAATCGCCAGAAAAAGCGGTAAAAAAGTAAATAGGGACCCATATGGTTTTGAACGGGGGCTTTTGAATGAAATACCCGCATACAAGGCCATTACGAAAATACCCGCTGCAGAAGTTTTTGAATCGGCTACGAAAAAAGCAATTGCAAAGCAGAAGATACCCACAAGACTGCTTCTGCCTTTCAGCTCAAAAATAGAAGCAGAATAGGCGATAAACAAAAGCTGGCCAAAATTATTAGGATGGGCAAAACCCATCGAATTTCGAACATAATTACTACCGCGCGACATTAATACAGAAGGAATGGCACCGACACTATTTAGACCAACAACCATCAATAACGTTAAGACGGAAGATACAAGAATAGACCTAGAAATGTAGGATTCAGGGACGTCTTCAGCACAAAGACAAAGCAGAGCCAACCAAATAATCTGAGGAGCTTTATTTGATTTCAGGGACCCGACGCAAATTAAAATCAACAGCATCCCAACAAGCACTTTTACATGGGAAGTCTTTTGTAGTAAAAGCTTCAACAGTAGAAACGCTAAGGCGCATAACTCAAAAACCAGCGAAAGCGCTGCAAGAGAAATCCCAAACACATTGTTAGCATTTACTGATCCAATATAATAAGAAGATGAAAATAAAGCCAAAGCGAAGCTGAACAGTACAGCCCCCGCATTTACCCGTTTAATCTCAGTCCAGGATCTTTCAACATTAGTCAAAGTCAATTAACATACCCCATAAACAAACTTAGTAAAGCCAATTGCAGCCATAACACGCCTCGCGAGAAGAAGACGGATCGTAATGCGATTTTTCACTTCAGAGATTAAACGGCGTGAATAACGGTGAGAGGCAAAACCTTCCATTAAATAGCTGAAATACGGCTGGCAGACCATATTAGAGACAGGCATATAAAGCTGATTCGATTCAAACCGTGCAAGATTACGAATCAAAGATAAGACTTCCCTGACTGCAGATTGCTTGTAAAGCTCGTTTAAATCCGGATTCACGAGACATAGCTCGTATAGTTTTATCAATAAATTATCTACATCCTCGATAGCCGAGATATCAGTATTTCTCGTCACCGAATCGCTATTGTTCACATAGCAATAGACCGCCGAGTCTACCACTTTTACATTTTCCGCCAGACGATAAGCATCTACCATAAACAGTGCGTCTTCACCGAAACGAATGCCATCTTCAAATTTAAGAGAACCGTTCCGAAATAACGATTTATTAAATATCTTTCCACAGACGCTTCGAAATGCAACACCATTAGCAAAGCTCGGAAACGGTACTTTATTAACATTGTCCCAAAATGCAAGGCTAAGCGAGCATGCTGTTTCCCATCCAATACTTATAGCCTTGCTCGAATTATCGCAACGCTCATTCAGCAGCGCCCCAACAACCAAGCTACAGTCATCTGAGGATTCAAGCAACAGCTTAACTGCATTTATAGGCAGTATATCGTCAGCATCAACAAATGCCACCCAACCACCGGAGGCCTCATCGACACCCCTATTACGCGCCACGCATACACCACTATTGTTTTGACTAATCAGCTTAATCCGGTTGTCGCCCTCTGCTATAGCCATAACTAGCTCAGCGCCACGATCTGTCGACCCATCATCAACAATAATTATTTCAATGTTGCTCACACTCTGACGTTGAAGACTATTTAATGTCTTTTGAATCGTTTTTTCAGCGTTATACATCGGCACAATCACGCTCACAAGTGGATTGTCTACCAAGGAAGATTGACAACATTTTACCTGCTTGCTTGTTGACGTCATAAACAGACGCCCCCCCCCGCAAGCTTATTTGGACGATTCATAGAAATAATTGCATCGATCCATTCGTCTACATTAAAGGAGCATTTTAAAAATTTATCAGAAATATCAGCCGCATCTGGAACGCCAAATGAACAGACGCAAGGCAATCCGTTAAGCTGAGCTTCAATTGCGGCAACACCAAGTCCCTCAAACGTAGATGGAAATACAAAACAGTCAAATGAAGACAGAATGTCTTTAATATCTTTTCTTTCGCCTGCAAACAAGACGCTAGATGAGATGCCTAGCGTAGCCGCAGATTCCTGAAGACTCTTGTGTAGGGGGCCATCGCCAACAATCATTAATTTACAGTTAGATTTAACTGTTAGCAATTCCTTCATTATCTTTAAAAGAAAAATATGATTCTTTTGACTAGTCAAACGTCCAACAGTACCAATAAGAAAATCTTTTGGCGAAAGGCCGAACTCTTCCCTAATTACTATCCTGCTGACAGGATCGTACTCCATGTCATTAAAATCTAAGGCATTTGGAAGAACCTGAAAATTATCGCCCCAGAAGAATGAACCCGCTTCTTTTGAACACGCAAGCCTAACATTAGAATTACGCAACGCCACATGGCGATTAAAACGACTTAAAACTTGAGTCGGCAAACCACCCAAAAAACGAGAATTGTGAGAATGAGCAATGCGGACAGAGACATTCGCCCGTTGAGCTGCTCGCAAGACATCCGCATATAATAGATGGTTGAAGTTACACCAAACCGCCTGGTAACGATTTGGTTCATCGCGAAATAGGTGGTCTAGATACTCAAAACGCTTAATGGGCCTATCAATATCCGGGCAAATATGGATTTCTGAGTTCATCTCATGAACGAATGCAACATCTGATAAATCAGACGTTGCAAGAAATTCAAACGTAGCATATGAGCTAAGGGCCTTTATATACCTCCCAACAACGATTTCGGTTCCACCAAGCCCATTTGAAAGGCCAGAAACTAAAACCCTAGGCTTATTGTGGTCTAAGGCAGACGAAACCATTAAAAAGCCTTCCTTCCAAATCTAAGAACCGATAGAACAGAGGAGATAAACCAAGACAGCTTGGGTCCAATTACTGGCGCAAGCTTTTTCCTCATTTCGACACGGAACTTCTTAGCGGGTGACAACCAGGTGCCTGAATAATGGTGAATAGAATATGTATCCTCAGTAATTTCAAACTTGCCACTATGGCTGTCTAGGGGATCAAAATAAGTAGCAGGGTATGCAGTGAAACCATTTAACTCCTGGAATGAACCGTCTCTCCTAAGAGCGCAAGTCACTTCCAAGTAATCAGTCAGCACCCTCGGAGAGGTATCCATAGAGTTGCGGCCTTTTCGCAGCTCAAATTTCATAGATTCATATAATTTTGCGACATCGCTCATGACATGGCTCCCGGCCTCAGAACCCATGATAAGGCCGGGATTCATGAAGAAATTATTCTTCATGAATCCCGCAAAAGCCTCATTATCTAAAAGCTCGTCCAAAGGCTTCAGGACTTCGACATCTGTATCGAGAAGGATTCCACCCTCTGAATACAGTATTTTGTATCGCGCATAGTCGCTGACAAACGCCCATTTTTTTGAGGCATATGCCTCACGAGAAAAGTCACATTGATTTATATCGAAATTGCTTTCGTCCCATCTACGAATTTCCCAATCAGGCATGATCTTCGACCAAGACTCAATGCAATTTCTTTCAAGTTCAGGAAGCTCACTCCCACCGAACCAGATGTAGTGCAGAACTTTAGGAATCATCAATTCCCTTTCGAACATTAGGCTACTTCTTTATGATTTTTTTAACCAGACGCTTCATCGGGTCATAAATTCCAAGCTTTTCGCATGTATGCCTAGCAAAACGCTCGGCTTTCACTTTTCCTGAATCGGGGAACCACTTATTCATTAGCTCCTCGCCATCCAGATTCGCCACATCAGCCATGAATTCATCGCGGCGCGGATTCAACTTCACGGACTTAGTAAGTTCACGAGCACCTTCTACTGCGGCCTCAACATCAATCTCCTTCATACGGGCATAGCTTGAAGCGCGATCAAGCAATTCTTGCCCCTCATCGCTTTGGATTAGAACTCGAGTGACGCCTCTATTGTCATCGAACTCTTTCGAGAGCCGATAAACATCGAAAAAATCCCAGCAAGTCAAATCAGTAACGCGATAACGCTTTTTGAACGGGCATTCGTAACAGATGGGTCGATCTGAAAGGTCTGCAAAAAAGGCCCTTAGGTAAGGATCCGTTTCGACACCTTCGCTGTACAGCCTTTCTCCATCCAGAGTCTCGCCTTCGAGCTCGCACGTATTTGAATAGCGATAGCCAAACAGTGATTTATCTCTAAAAAGAACGGTCTCACCTTTTACGCCAATCTTTGCGTCAAGCCATTCGACCTGCCGCGCGAACACAGCGCGAGCGGGGTTCGCGTGGCAGACGAAGTCTGCCACGCGTAAATTTGCCGGCTTACCGCCCAAAAATCGAAGCAGGCCTTCGCATTGACAAGGGGTACCAATAAAGAGAACTTCACGTCCGGTTTTAAGTTGTTGTTTGACCTCAGGATACGCAGGGCCAACAACGCTCTGAACATATTTACTGTTGCGAAAGCGCCAAAGTTCATCAACGCTCTCCACAGAAAAATGTCCGACCTTAAGTCGCCCAGGGGCTCCTTCGGCCCGCACAAGCTGTTCACCGCGCAAATAGCCTGCGCCAAACACAATACCGCCGTTGGCAATCACGGCCTGAGCAAGGGCAGTAAAGGCCCCACCAGAAGTGCTTTCAGCGAGCACCTTTTGATCATCATGCTGGACTAGAAAGGCTCGCTGAGACTTAGGCTCGTCATTATCAACATTAAGCACCGGGCAAGCCTTTTCGCATAATCCACAATCAACACACTGGTCAACATTGACTACGGGGTACTCGCAGCCCTCAGCGTCATATTCCATTGATATGCACTGCTTGGGACATTTTTGAGCGCAGGCAGCGCAACCGCAGCATTTACTTTTATCCGTGATGGAGATCATACTGTTCCCTATAACTCAAGAGCGGACTTAAGCCAATTGGCCGATTCATTCCTATATGCATTAAGTCGTTGACGCACTGACACAAAGTCGATTTCATTTGTCATTGCGGTATGGAAGGCATCCTTCGATTCGCAAATACGATCGGAGTTTCCAAGGACACGCAGCAATGTATCAATACGTGAGTTCGTAGACTGGGCACCCATATTCTCGTGGCGACGGAACGAAAAGAATGGCACCTCAAAAATATTTGAGAACACGCTTCCGTGGAAAGAGTCAGTACAGACATACGAAGCATGGGCAATCAAGTTGACCCACTCAGCCGGACCGGCCTCCCAAGGATAGTAATCCGCATAATCGTCATCAGCCTTAACATACTCATCGGGATGGGCAATTGCGACGATCTTCAAATTATGCTTCTTGGCAAGCTCCTGGGCACATTCACGATTCCATGCATTCTTACCCATGAAATAGCAGAAAATATACGGCTCGTCAGGAACGTTAATCGATGAAGAACCAGCAAGGCTTGCCCACTGATCTCTAGCCAGCAGCATCGTAGGGTCACATACAACGGAGCATCGGACGCCCGTAGCTTTCTCTACCAAATCCGCTCCCGTATCCTCGCGAACAGAAATGGCCGAAAAATCAGAAAGAAACTCTTTCGTTTTGAGAAGATATTTTTCAGAAAGGGAAGATACTCCAAAACTAGTGGAATAAGACACCTTGCGGACAGGAGGCTGCACGAAAGAAAGTGTAAAGTACCTACCAGCAATGTTAACGGGCAGCCAAAGCTGATCGCTACCAACAACAACGCTGTCATAATCAGCCACAAGAGCCCCAAGATCTTCAAACGAAGCAGCTTGAGGAGTAAAACTAAAATGTGTTGACTCGAAAGAAGAAAATGCACTTTTCCTCTTTGCCATTTTCTTTCCGAAGTCAGCATCAAACTTCTGCTTGATGCGATGCTTTACAAACCCCAGCTTTGCTCGATAAAGATCTACATCAAATAGATGCTCAAGATAGTAATCATTACGTCCTGCAGAAATAGCATGACCCAGGCCACGTTTATCAATAGTATTGACTTCAACACCCAGCTCCTCAAGGGCGCGCTGGGTCGCGTACGCCTGAAGAACGCTGCCAAAGTTGATTTTGTCATGACACGACGCGACTGCAACTCGCTTAGAACATGTAATAGCCAAACTATCCCCTTAATCAACAGAACTCAAATAGGTCATATAACAATCCAATAAAACTCTGGCCGCAGCATCAATTTCAAATACCTGCAAACCGGCATCGTCACCAGGCGCGAAGACCTTTGTGCTCAACTCAATTAGTCTTTCGGCCCACTTTATACAGGAGCTAGAAAGTGATTCAAATTGCATCATGGTTGTAACAGCAGTCTCAGAGGTAACGGAATCAGACGCAAGAATAGGTGTATGCGATGCCTGACATTCGACTCCGACCATTGGGAGACCTTCATACAGGCTCGGCAGGCAGAAAACATCAAATGCTCGATATAAAGATGCAGTGTCGCTTCTAGTGCCCAAAAACCGAACAGAATGGCTAATCCCCAGACAATCAGCTTGGTCCTTAATCTGTTCAACTAACGGACCAGAACCTACCAAAACTAAAACTGCATCATTGCGAATCTTTAAAACCTGATCGAATACCTTAAGCAAATATGAGTGATTCTTCTGCTCTGTAAATCGACCAATGTGCCCAATTAGAAGCTGTCCGTCAGCAACACCAAGCGATCGTCGCATCCTTAGGCGATCCTCATCGTCTGGCGCGAAAACAGACAAGTCAACAGCATTACGCATGACTACATATTGAGAACTCGATCCAAATAACCATTCACCAGCGAATTTACTACATGCAAAACGGTGTGTCGGATACCGATTTGATTGCGTTTTCAGCACTGCCTTCAGGGCATTCTTGGCATACTCACCCTTACCACTCGTAGAATGGCTATGGGCGATACGCACGGGGACGCCAGCCTTCTTCGCGGCACGAAGAGGAAAGACCGAAAGCGCGTTGATGTGACTGTGGACAATCTTCCAGCCCTCTTGCTTAAAGAGACGCTGAAGCTCTCGCTGGTATTCAACAACATGCTGATAGGGCGGAATCTTAAAGACCCTGCCACCGAGCGATTCAATTTCCTCGCGGGGAACAAGCGTCGAATCGGCATCAACAAGAAAGTCAAACTGCACTTTGCTGCGATCGATGTGGCGGTAGTAATTCATGACGACAGCTTCGACGCCACCGCCAACCATCTTACCGACAACTTGCGCTACCCTAATCGGTTCAGTCATCTAGCAAGCACCGCCACCAGTAAAGGCTTCAACTATGGTAAGAAGAACGATCTTCAAATCAGTAATGGGCCCGCGCTTGGCGATGTACTCCAGGTCGCGACGGACCATGCCGTCGAAGTCGGTGTCGTTGCGGTCCGTCACCTGCCACCAGCCGGTGATGCCAGGCTTCACTGCTAGGCGCTGCAGGTCGTACTCGGTGTACTCGGCCACCTCGTTGGGCAGCGGCGGGCGCGGGCCCACGACGGACATCTGGCCCAGGAACACGTTCAGGAACTGCGGGAACTCGTCGATGGAGTGTTTGCGGATGAACTTCCCGATCTTGGTGACGCGCGGATCGTTCTTCATCTTGAACATGGCACCTGCGATCTCGTTCCGCTCCTTGAGCTCGGCGAGACGTTCGTCGGCATCCTTATACATGGAGCGGAACTTCCACATGCGAAAAGTGGTTAAACTACCGTCAGGACGGGTGCGGCCCACGCGGATCTGGCTATAGAACGGGCTGCCCTCGCTCTCCAGACGGATGGCCGCGGCGAGCACAAGGCTGGGCACGGCGATGACGGTCAGCACGCAGCCGCTGAACGCGATGTCGAAGGCGCGCTTGACGGCCCTATAGGCTAGGCGCGAGCGATCCCAGTCCATAATGGATTGCATGGCCTTGTAGCGGCCGGCGCCCTCACGCCGGTCCATGGCCTGAGCAATCAGTACCGCCCCCGCGGGCACGTTGCTCTCTGTTACTTCTTTAGCAGCCACAATAAAACTCACGTTCCTGTCCCCAGGAACCCCCCCATCTATGAATCAAAAAACCAAATGAATTGCCGGCGCAACGTCTCCCTTACGTTTTGCAGGGGACGTCAAGCGGTAGCAGCTCCCTAAATGTGGAGTCACCCTCGCCCACGTCTACCAGGCACCAGCGTTTATGACGGTCGATTTTCTTTACGCGGGCCTCTTGCCCCACCAAGGGCCCCTGCTCTATGTGCAACACGCCGTCCTCTATGCGGGCGACGCTGTTGCGCACCACGCCGTCGTCGTCCAGCACGCTGCGGTACCAGTCCTGCGCGTCGTCCGGCATGGGCATGTACGCCCGCTCCCTACTGCCAGCGATGCGACAGCCAAAGCTCAACTGGGCCAAAGCCCTATCGAGCGCGGCTGCATCGTGCGTGGAAACGAAGAAATATTCCTTGTACATAGGTTTGGTTTGGAGCGACCAGGCGCCGTCCCGCTTAAACCAGAACTCCTTTTGCATTACAAAAGCGTCCTGCATCAGTTCGTGCGGGATAATCCGGCGGACCTTTTCGCAGGTCTCGCGCTCTTTTCCATTGGGGGTATGAACCAGATACCAGCGGACGCGGCCGTGCTGGCTGTTGGTGGTGGCGCCATTAAATGCGCCCGGCAGCTGCTCTTGGCGCCGTGCCGTCTGTTCAGTGTTCTCGCCCCCTCTTTTGGCTTTGCGATGCACGCAAATGCAGGGGCGTTTAGAACAGGCTTCTCGCTCGCAGCTAGGCGCAGTCGCAAAAGTACAGGTTTTTGTATCTTTCGACATACGACATTATACGAGCAATTAATCAGCGTTTGCCCAGATTACGCAAAATGTACTGCTGGTAGGTACATCTCCATACCCCTCTACAAAAACCTGTACCTTTTTGTGCAACAAAAAAAAAGCCGCTCAACCAGCGGCTTTTCTTATTTCGGCACGAAAAAAGGCGACCGCACTTTGTGGACGGTCGCCTTTGTTAATTGTTGTGAAGCTTGCCTTAGGCGCGGGTCTTGATCTCCTCGAGCACCTTCGCAACAAACTCGTCAACGCTCATCTGAACGGTCTCGTTGGAGCGATCGCGGACGGAGATGTTGCCGGCCTCGACCTCCTTCTCGCCCAGGATGAGCATGTAGGGCACGCGGTCGATGCTGCGGGCCTCGCGGATCTTGTAGCCGATCTTCTCGTCGCGGTCGTCGCAGACCACGCGAATGCCGGCCTCCTCCAGCTTGGCGCACACCTCGTGGGCGTAGTCGCGGCTCTTCTCAGAGACGGGAAGCGCCTTGACCTGCACGGGGGCCAGCCACGTGGGGAACTTGCCCGCAAAGTGCTCAATCAGAATACCGATGAAGCGCTCGATGGAGCCAAAGCACACGCGATGCAGCATGATGGGGCGCTTCTTGGTGCCGTCGGCGTCCACGTACTCCAGGTCAAAGTTGAGCGGCATCTGGAAGTCGAGCTGGACGGTGCCGCACTGCCAGGTACGGCCGAGCGAGTCCTCCAGGTGGAAGTCGATCTTGGGGCCGTAGAAGGCGCCGTCGCCCTCGTTGACCTCGTAGTCCATGCCCAGCTTCTCCAGAGCGGTGCGCAGGCCCTCCTCAGCGCGCGCCCAGTCCTCGTCCGAACCCATGGAGTCCTCAGGGCGGGTGGAAAGCTCGACATGATACTTAAAGCCAAACTTCTGGTACACGGAGTCGATGAGGTTGACAACGCCCACGATCTCGTCGGTCAGCTGGTCGGGACGCACAAACAGGTGGGCGTCGTCCTGGTTAAAGCAGCGCACGCGGAACAGGCCGTGCAGGGCGCCGCGAAGCTCGTGACGGTGCACCAGGCCAATCTCGCCGGCGCGAATGGGCAGCTCGCGATAGGAGTGCGGCTTGGAGGCGTACACCAGCACGCCGCCCGGGCAGTTCATGGGCTTAATGCAGTACTCCTCGTCGTCGATGACGGTGGAGTACATGTTGTCCTTGTAGTGGTCCCAGTGGCCCGAGGTCTTCCACAGCTGCTTGTTCATGATGAGCGGCGTGGAGATCTCCACGTAGCCGGCCTTGTGGTGGATCTCACGCCAGTAGTCCAGCAGCGTGTTCTTAAGGATCATGCCGTTGGGCAGGAAGAACGGGAAGCCAGGGGCCTCGTCGCGCATCATAAAGAGGTCCATCTCGCGGCCGATCTTGCGGTGGTCGCGCTTCTTGGCCTCCTCCAGCATGTGCATGTGCTCATCGAGCTCTTCCTTGGTGGCAAAGGCGACGCCGTTGATGCGGGTGAGCATCTTGTTGTCCTTGTCGCCCTTCCAATATGCGCCCGAGACGCCGGTGAGCTTAAAGGCCTTCAGCGCCTTGGTGTAGCAGATGTGGGGGCCGACGCACATGTCGATGTAGTCGCCCTGCTGGTAGAAGGTGATGCGGGCGTCGTCGTCCAGGTCGCCGATGTGCTCGACCTTGTACTTCTCGCCGCGCTCCTCCATAAGGGCGATGGCCTCGGCGCGAGGCTTCTCGTACACGGTGAACTTGAGGTTCTCCTTGACGATCTTCTTCATCTCGGCCTCGATCGCGGGGAAGTCGTCCTCGCTGATCTTGACGCCCTCGGGCAGGTCGACGTCGTAGTAGAAGCCGTTGTCGGTCGCGGGGCCGTAGGCAAAGTCGGCCTCGGGATAGAGGCGCTTGATGGCCTGCGCCATGATGTGCGCGGCAGAGTGGCGGATGACGTGCGTGACCTCGTCCTGCGGGAGCTCGGCCACCGAACCGTCATTGTAGAGTGCCTTCATGGGTATGTTTTCTCCTCTCGGATGCCTGATGCAAGTGTGTGCGATGCGCTCGGCGTTTTTGACTTGCATCATTATAGGCAGGTTGCCTTGGTATACAAGCGCCCGCCGCACCTTAATGGCACGGCGGGCGATTTTCTACGCATGCTTCATCGTGTGGGCGCGGGGTGTGGGGCGCGCGTGGCTTGCGGCGTGCCCGTGGCGCGGGGCGGTTGCGCGGGATGCGCGGTGCCCGTGGCTTGCGGCCGGCCCGGCGATGGATGCGTTACTGGATGCGAGTTCGGCAGTAGGGGCAGACCTTCCAGTGCGCATCGAGCGGGCGATGACAGCTGGGGCAGACATTGCGAACCTGGGTATCGCACACCGGGCAGACGACGAAGTCCTTCTCGATGGGCGCGCCGCACTGCGGGCAGGTGCCGTACTGGGCAAGCTGGCGCTCGCGCAGGGCCATGTCCAGCTCCTGCTCCTCGCGGTCGGACGCGTAGGAGTGCGGACGTAGAACCAGGTAGGCGATGAGGCCCACAAACGGGATGAGGGCGATGATGCCCCATGCCACGTAGGCGCTGGCGCCGCGGCGGCGAGCGTCGATGAACACATATACGACCGACAGCACATACAGGGCGACGATAAAGCCAACAAAGGCATAGATGACGCCCATAAGCTGCGGCGACATGAGCTCGGAGATGTACTTGGACATTACGGGTACCTTTCGGAATATTAACAGTCCGGTCAAGTTTACCACGGGGTTTGTTTATATGGGACTACGGCTGGGTACGGGGCTGGCGCGGACACAAACATCTCAATCTGTAACAGTTAGGAGCGGAATCCGGGTCTAGATGTTACAGATCGAGATAAACAGAGGGGCCGCCTGGCAAACGTCTCAATCTGTAACATCTGGAACCCAAATCCTCATCTAATTGTTACAGATCGAGACGAACGGTTGCCGTAGTTGTCTTCAGACGAGCTTGTCGGCGTTGCCGGGTCTCCCCTCGTCTGCCGTTGGCGGGTGTTGCGGGGCTGTTCGCCGCATTGCCGCCGCACTGGGGGTGTGCGAACCGTAGGATAGTCTTATTGACGGCCTGTCAACTCGTCTGGGAGGCACTGTGACAGAAACGTTTGATATCGCGATTGTCGGCGCGGGCATCACCGGATGCGCCATCGCGCGGCAGCTCGCGCGGTTTGACCTGTCCATTTGCGTGGTCGAGGCAGCAAACGATATCGCGCTGGGGGCTTCAAAGGCCAACGGCGGCCTGGTGCACGCAGGCTACGATCCGGCGCCAGGCACCGTAAAGGCGCAGGTCAACGCCCGTGGTTGTGAGCTATATGGCACATGGTCTCAGGAACTCGGCTTTTTATTCCGCCGCACCGGGTCGATGGTGCTGGGGTTTAACGACGAAGACCGCGCGCACCTGGAGAAGCTGCGCCAGAATGGCCTTGCCAACGGCGTGCCCGAGCTGTCGATTGTCGGCCCCGAGCGCATCCACGAGCTGGAGCCGCGCGCGAGTGCTAAGGCGACGTGCGCGTTGTGGTGCCCTTCGACCGGTAACGTCGACCCGTTTGAAGTGGCCATCGTCGCGCTGGAGAACGCAGTCGCCAACGGCGTGACGTTTATGCGGTCTGCGCCAGTGGAGGCCATTGATGTTGCCGGCTCGGATGACAAAGCCGCGCGCTTTACGCTGGCAACGCCCGCCGGCGACGTGCGCTGTCGCTATCTGATCAACGCCGCAGGCAACGGTGCCGCGGACATCTCGCATATGGCCGGCGCCGAGGAGTTCCAGATGGTCTGGCGCCAGGGAAACATTGTGGTTCTGGACAAGGAACCGCGCGCGCTGATGCCGCTCTACCCGGTGCCGACGCCGATATCGAAGGGCGTCATCGTCACGGGTACCGTGCATGGCAACACCGTGATTACCGCGACCGCCGCCGTGCGCGAGCCAGGCGACACGCAGACCTATGCGGACGACGTCAACGCGCTGCTGGACGGTGCGCGCAAGCTGGTGCCCGACCTGGATACGCGCCGCGTGGTGCGCGCATTTGCCGGCGGGCGTCCGGTCATTCAGGGTACGAACGACTTCTTTATTGGACAGTCGGCCGTGGTGCCGGGGCTGTTCCAGGCGGCGGGCATTCAGTCGCCGGGCGTGGCGAGCGCGCCGGCCATTGCCGAGCGCATGGAGCAGGTGCTGCGCGACGCCGGCGTGGCCCTGCGTGAACGTGCCGATTGGAACCCGATCCGCCACGCGCCGGATGACTTTGACCGCGCGCCGCTCGCACGCAAGGAAGAGCTCATTGAGTCCAATCCCGCGTGGGGGCAGATCGTCTGCCGCTGCGAGACGGTGCCCGAGGCCGAGATTGTGGCCGCGATTCGGCGCCGCCCGAGCGCAGTTTCGGTCGAGGGCGTCAAGCGCCGCTGCCGCGCCGGCATGGGTCGGTGCCAGAGTGGCTTTTGCCAGAGCCGCGTGGTTGCGATCCTGGCGCGCGAGCTGGGCTGCGACCCCAGCGAGGTGCTGTTAGAGGATGCCGGATCTTGGCTGGTTGAGGGACCGCTGAAGGGGGTGCGCTAGGATGGCGACGCTTGATATGCGCGACGAACGCGCAGAGGCAGGAGCTACGGAGGCGGTGCAGACGCAGGCCTTCGACGTGGTCGTTATCGGAGGCGGCCCCGCCGGTATGGCGGCCGCGCTTGCCGCGCAAAAGGCCGGCGCGCAAGTGGCCATCGTTGAACGCGAACAGCATCTGGGCGGAATCCTCCGCCAGTGCATTCACCCAGGTTTTGGCCTGTCGCACTTTAAGCAGGAACTCACCGGCCCCGAGTACGCGCAGCGCTTTATCGACCAGGTGCGCGCGACCGACATCGTGCTGTTCTTGGACAGCATGGTACTTGGAATCGATTCGGGCGAGGGCGCGGGCGCGTCGAGCGTGAACGAGGGTGCGGGAGATGCCGCAGTCCATACCGTCACGCTCATGAGCCGTGCCGGTATGCTGCAGCTCACCGGGCGTGCGGTCGTCCTTGCCATGGGATGCCGCGAGCGCACCCGCAGCGAGATCAAGATTCCCGGTAGCCGTCCCGCCGGCGTGTTTACGGCCGGCTTGGCGCAGCGATACATCAATATCGAAAACCTCAAGCCCGGCTCGCGCGCCGTCATTTTGGGTTCGGGCGATATCGGGCTGATCATGGCACGCCGCTGCACACTCGAGGGGATTTCCGTCGAGGGCGTGTACGAGCTCATGCCGTACGCCAACGGTCTGCGCCGCAACGTCAAGAACTGCCTGGACGACTTTGGAATTCCGCTGCACCTGTCCACCACCGTCACACAGGTGATCGGCCACGACCGCGTGGAGGCCGTCGAGGTGAGTAAGGTCGACGAGCGCCTGGAGCCCATTGCCGGGACGGAGCGCGTTGTTCCGTGCGACACGCTGCTGCTTTCGGTGGGATTGATTCCCGAGAACGAGCTTTCGGTTGCCGCTGGCGTAGAGCTTGACCCACGCACGCGCGGAGCCGTGGTGGACCAGAGCTTGCAAACGGGCGTGCCGGGCATCTTTGCCTGCGGCAACGTGCTACACGTACACGACCTGGCCGACAACGTGACGACCGAGTCCGAGCGGGCCGGCGCGGCTGCGGCGGCGTGGGCGTTGGGCAACGGCACGGATGTCGAGGCGGGTGCTGTGGGGACGAGCTGCAATCTCACGGTCTCCCCTGCCGGTATCGCGGGATACGCGCTGCCGGGACGCATTACAGCTGTGGCACTCACCAAACTCAACTTCCGTGTGCGCCGACCGGTCGACGCCGCCCGCGTGCGCATTCTCGCTGGCGGCGAGGAATTGTTCGCAGGCAAGGTACGTGCATTTAAGCCGAGCGTCATGGAAAGTTTTCCGCTGCCGGCAAAGGTGATTCAACGTGCACTCGACCTGGGTGTCAGCGAGATTGTCCTGTCCGTCGACCCCGTTGAGGAGGCATAGCTCATGAGCACGAATGTAGCCAAAACGCTGCAGTTCAACTGCACCACCTGCCCATCCGAGTGCCTCCTGACCGTAGAGGTGGAGCGCGATGCCAACGGTGCCGTGGCAGCGGTGCGCTCCGTGACCGGCAACAACTGCCCGCGCGGCGACAAGTTCGCACACCAGGAACTCACCTGCCCCATGCGCGTGCTCACCACCACCGTGGCTGTATCCGGCGGCGATGAGGCGCTGCTGCCCGTGCGCACGGCCGAAGCCATCCCGCTGACGCTCCACGCCCAAGCGATGGACCTCATCCGCGGCCCGGTCGTCGAGGCCCCCATCCGCATGGGCGACATCGTGCTGGAAGACCTCCTCAACACCAACATCGACCTCATCGCCAGCATGGACATCAACCCAGCCTAAGCAGCCAATTTGGGACGAGCCTCTTTTAGCTACCCCGCCATCCACCCAGTCCCACCTCAATTGCGGTGAAATAGTTCCTGATTTCCGCCAAAACCGGCATCCAGGAACTATTCCACCGCAACTATCCTTGGAATCGGTATTTAGCTTGTGCCTACTTTAGTTCCAATTCAAAACTATGCCGGATTACGGGACTGATTCGGAGACCCCCATCCATACCGGCAATTTTCGATTTTTGATAAGCCGTCTACCTGCGGTTTTAATTTCGTGATTTTTCCCATGGTCAAGTAATACAGGTCCAGCCCCGTAATCCGCCATACTTTTGAAGCCAGCCCATTTGGGACGGGCCTCTTATGACTACTTTTTCCTGCGCGCTTGCCAGGCTCGCCATGGAGTGTCCCAAAGTGCCGGCATAAAAGGAACGTCCCTAGCTGCCGGGCATGGGATACCATGGTGGCAACCTAGCGAAAGGATGTTTCATGGCACATGTCGATGACCAGCGCGTGGCGCGCGTGCTCGATGCGCTCGAGGCTCAGCACCCCGGCGCACAGCTGCTCGTAAACGACCCGTGGTCGATTTATTACCTGACCGGCTTTTATGCCGATATGTTCGAGCGTTTTTGCGGCGTGCTGCTCGCACGCGGTAACGAGCCAGTGATCTTGGTCAACGCTCTGCATCAGCTGCCCGAGTATGACAATGCCCGCGTTGCCTACCACACCGATACCGACGTCGTGGCCGATGCCATCGCTCGCGAAATCGATCCGACCAAACCGCTCGGCATCGACACCGTCATGCGCTCCGGCTTTTTGATGCCGCTCATGGAGCGCCATGCTACGAGCGAGTTTTTCCTGGGTGACTTTGCCGTCACCGCAGCGCGCACCCACAAGGATGCCACCGAGCAGGAGCTCATGCGCGCGTCCTCGACCGCTAACGACGCCGTGATGGCCGATGCCATCAAGCTCGTCCACGAAGGCGTGACGGAACGCGAGATTGCCGACCAGATGCTCGGCTTGTATCGCAAGCACGGCTGCGAGGGCTTTAGTTTTTCGCCCATCGTGAGCTTTGGTGCCAACGCCGGCGACCCGCACCACGAACCCGACGACACCGTGCTCAAGCGTGGCGACGTGGTGCTGTTCGACATTGGCGGACGCCGCTGCAACTACTGTTCGGACATGACGCGCACGTTCTTTTGGGGCGAGCCGGACGAGGAGACGGCGCGCATCTACGACATCGTGCGCCGTGCCAACGAGGCCGCCGAAACACTCATCGCACCGGGCGTGCGCATGTGTGACCTGGACCGCGCCGCACGCGACGTGATTGAAGACGCGGGCTATGGGCGGTACTTTACGCATCGCCTGGGTCACTCGATCGGCCTGCAGGACCACGAGCCGGGCGACGTTTCACTCGTCAACGAGCAGGTCGTAGAGCCGGGCATGACGTTCTCCATCGAGCCGGGCATCTACCTCCCCGGCCGCACCGGCGTCCGCATCGAGGACTTGGCCCTGGTGACCGAGAAGGGCGTCGAGATTCTCAACGCCTACCCTCACGACCCATTCCGCCTAGACTAGCCTGGTCCCCAAGCCCCCAAACTAAGTTGCGGTGGAATAGTTCCTGGATGGGCTGCTAGAACCCAAAAACAGGAACTATTTCACCGCAACTGATGAGGGGATGGGCTAGCGCAGCAGGCCGGCTACTTCGCCGGCTAGGGTGATGGTGCCGGCGGCAACGAAGGACTCGCCCACGGCGTCAAAAGCCGCGAGAGCCTCGGGCACGCTAGGGTACACACCGGCAAGCTTGTTGGCGTCCACCAGGGCAGCAAGTTCCTCTGCCGGCAGGGCGCGATCGGAATCGGTCTGGGTTACGACCACACGCGGGAAGGCCGGAATCAGAACATCGACAATACCGGCCACATCCTTGTCGGCCAGTGCGGCGCACAGCAGCGTGGGGCGATTCTCGACGCACGGATCTATCTCGTCCAGCGCGCTCACAAAGTTCTCGCAGCTCTGAGGGTTATGGCAGGCGTCGATCAGCTTGAGCGGATCGGTCCCCAGCACATCAAAACGACCCGGCGTGGGGCAGCCCATAAGCGATGCATCCAGCGCATCGTGGTCGAGCTCGCGGCCCAAATACCCCTCGCACAGCATAATCGCGCACGCAGCATTCTGCGGCTGGTAGGCCGGCTTAACCATGCTTGACGTATAGATCGCACGCGGCGTGGTGCAGCTAAACTCAACCGTGTCGCCCACGTGTGCCGGAACCTTGGTTGTGGCATGGTTCACCACGAGCGGCACCACACCGCACTCACGGCAACGGGCATCCATCACGCGCTGAACGCTCGCCTCATGCGTACCCTCGCCCAAAACAACAAAGCGCCCAGGCTTAATAACCGCAGCCTTCTCCCCCGCAATGGCCTCGAGCGTGTTGCCCAAAATACGTGTATGATCGAGCCCAATGCCCGTAATGGCAACGGCGACGGGATCGGTCGCACTCGTGGCGTCCCAACGCCCGCCCATGCCAACCTCAAGCACGGCTACGTCCACGCAAGCCTCGGCAAACACTACAAGTGCAGCAGCCGTCAGCAGGTCAAACGGTGTGATGGTATAGGCGCGCTCCCCTGCCGCCACACGGCGCGCATTCACGCGATGCCCCGCCTCGACAGCTGCCGAAACGCCATGGGCAAAGGCCTCGTCGCTCACGACGCACCCATCAACCTCCATGCGCTCGGGATAGCGCACCAGCTGTGGCGACGTATACAGCGCGGTTTTGAGCCCCTCACCACGAAGAATGGCAGCCGAAAAACGCGTAGTCGAAGTCTTGCCATTGGTACCGGCAACCTGGATGCAATCGAAATACTCGTCCGGACGCCCCAGCTCATCGAGCATATCGACAACCGTCTCAAGCAGAGGACCAGCATCCCCAGAAATCCGCCCCGTATCAGCAGCAAGCCCCACAGCCTCATCAAACGAAAGCAACTCAAACGAGAACGGCACAGAATACGACCCAGAACGCTTAGCCATAACCCAAAGTCCCCTCAACATAAAAAGAGGCCCGAATCAACAACGAGCCCCTCCCATTCAAAATGTCAGCCAAACACCGCTTTGCAGCAGAATCAAGGCCACAACCAAGTGGCCCTAACACGCCAGTTGCAAACAACCACGTAAACGAACTAGGAGCGGCCCGACGCTTTGCTCGATACAAGTTCCGCACGCAAAGGACAGCACTTAATGTGCTGTCCGTCTTGCGCAGGACTGTCCGCAGTAGCGAGCAAAGCGTCGGGACGCGCCCCTCAGCGCAATTTACGAGAAGTCAGCAACCTGAGCAGTCAGCGCCGCCAGGATCTCCTTGAGCTCAGCTGCACGGTCCCTCTTCTTCTGAACCACCGCAGGCGCGGCCTTAGCCACAAAGCCCTCGTTGGCGAGCGTCTTCTCGCAGCCGGCGAGCTCCTTCTGGGCCGCGGCAATCTCCTTCTCCAGACGCGCCTTCTCGGCCGAAAGGTCAACCTTGCCCTCGAGCACCACAAAGACCTCGACGCCGCTGTCGACCACGGCGATGCTCGCAGCCGGCTTCTCAACGTCGGTACCCATAACCAGTGAGGCAGTGTTTGCCAGCGGCTCGATGGTCGAGCGCAGGCTCTCGAGCTTCTCGATATCCTCGGCACCGGCGCGCACGACCACGTCGAGCTCGGCCTTGGGGCTCAAGCGATAACGCGAACGCGTGGCGCGGGCGGCAGACACGACGGCGCGGCACAGCTCAAACGCGCGCTCGGCGTCCTCGTCGACATACTTGGCATAGTCGGCGGGCTCGGGCCACTTGGCGATCATGAGCGCCTCGGCGCGGTCAACGTTGCCCTCGGCATCCAGGTCGAGCACGCTCGCCGGCATGTTGTCCCAGATCTCCTCGGTGACAAACGGCATGAGCGGGTGCATCAGGCGAATGGAGGTGTCGAGCACAAAGATCAGGTTGCGCTGCGCCTGCAGACGGCCCTCGCCCTTCAGGCGGGCCTTGGTGACCTCGACGTACCAGTCGCAGACCTCGTTCCAGAAGAACTGCTGCACGCCGCGGGCCATGTCGCCAAAGGTGTAGTTCTCAATACCCTCGGTGACCATCTTCACGGCCTTGGCCAGACGGCTGAACATCCAGGCGTCGGCGGGCGTCTCCACAACGGGCTCGCCGGGCGTGTAGCCTTCCATGTTCATGAGCAGGAAGCGGCTGGCATTCCAGATCTTGGTCACAAACGACTTGGCCTGCTCGGTGCGCGGACTGTCGATAAGCTTCTTAGTCTTCTTGTCGATGTTCGCGTCGAACTTGACGTCCTGGTTGTTGGTGCACAGCGTGAGCAGGTTGAAGCGCATAGCGTCGGCGCCGTACATGCCGATGAGGTCCATGGGGTCAACGCCGTTGCCCTTGGACTTGGACATGCGGCTGCCGTCCTTGGCCAGGATCGTCGGGTAGATGACAACGTCCTTAAACGGCACCTCGTCCAGGAAGTACAGCGAGCTCATGACCATGCGGGCGACCCACAGCGCGATGATGTCGCGTGCGGTGACGAGCGCCGTCGTGGGGTGATGCCCCTCGAGCAGCTCCGGCTTTTGCGGCCAGCCCTGCGTGGCAAAGGTCCACAGCTGCGAGCTGAACCAGGTGTCCAGCACATTCTCGTCCTGATGCACGTGATGGCCGCCGCACTTGGGGCACACGTCGGTGTCCTCGGTAAGGGCGTCCTCCCAGCCGCAGTCCTCGCAGTAGAACACGGGGATGCGGTGGCCCCACCACAGCTGGCGCGAAATGCACCAGTCCTTGAGGTTCTCCATCCAAGTGGTGTAGGTCTGCGTCCAGCGCGCGGGGTGGAAGGTGACCTTGCCGGAGTTGACGGCGTCAAGCGCCGGCCCCTTGAGCTTGTCGACTGCCACGAACCACTGCTCGGAAAGCCACGGCTCTAGCGCGGAGTCGCAGCGGTAGCAGTGCATGACGGAGTGATCGAGTTCGTCGACGTGATCGAGCAGGTCGTGCTCCTCAAACCACTTGATGACGGCCTCGCGGCACTCGTCGCGGTTCATGCCGGTAAACTCGCCGTAACCCTCGACGACCACCGCATGCTCGTCGAAGATGTTGATCTGCGGCAGGTCGTGGGCCTGACCCATGGCGTAATCGTTGGGGTCGTGGGCCGGGGTGACCTTGACAAAGCCAGAGCCAAAGTTGGCGTCGACATGCCAGTCCTCAAAGATGGGGATCTCACGGTCGACGATGGGGAGCTTGACGGTCTTACCCACAAAGGCGGCCTTCTCGGGGTCCTTCGGGGAGACGGCGACGCCCGTGTCGCCGAGCATGGTCTCGGGGCGCGTGGTGGCAACGACGATGTAGTCCTGGCCGTTGACCGGCTCGGTCAACGGATAGCGCAGGTGCCACAGGTGACCCTTCTCGTCCTTGTACTCGGCCTCGTCGTCCGAGATGGCGGTAGTGCAGTTGGGACACCAGTTGACGATGCGCTTGCCGCGGTAGATCAGACCATCGTGGTACCAGTCGCAGAACACCTTGCGCACGGCCTGGGCGTAGTCCTCGTCCATGGTGAAGCGCTCGTTATCAAAGTCGACGGAGCAGCCCATACGCTTGATCTGCTCGACGATGATGCCGCCGTACTCGTGGGTCCAATCCCAGCAGGCGTCGACAAACTTGTCGCGACCGATCTCCAAGCGGCTGATGCCCTCGCTCTTGAGCTTCTTGTCGACCTTGGTCTGCGTGGCGATACCGGCGTGGTCGGTACCGAGCACCCAGCGCGTGGACTTACCGCGCATGCGGGCCATACGGATGATGGCGTCCTGGATGGAGTCGTCGGTGGCGTGACCCATGTGGAGCTTGCCGGTCACGTTGGGAGGCGGAATGGTGACGGTGCAGTCGCCCACGCCCTCACGGCGCTTGTAGTAGCCGCCGTCGAGCCACTTCTGCAGGATCGCCGGCTCGTTGGTCGACGGATCGTAGTTCTTGGGCATTTCTTCCATATATCTCTCCCTGTCCCGCCGGGGAGGAATGTAGGCCCGATTTTCGCTCGGTCAAGTCCTGGGCTCGCTCGAAGACCACATTAAGTGGTCTTCGGCTCGTGCGGAATCTACGAAAATCGGGCCTACATTCCTCCCCTTAGGTATCGATTACTTCAGTCTGAATTGACTTTGCCGAGGCTTAAACAAACACACAGAATAGCACAGGTAGTTGGGGTTATTGCATATCTATAAAATAGCCTCCGACCGCGGGTGGTCGGAGGCTATTTGCAAACACGTTTTAGGCTGGTTTAGCCGTAGATGCGCTGGGGCTGTTCTTCGCCCTTTACGGAGGCTTCGGTCACGATGACCTTGGTGACGCCCTCCTCGCTGGGGAGGTCGAACATCGTCTGCTGCAGCACGTCCTCGCAGATGGAGCGCAGGCCGCGGGCGCCGGTCTTGCGGGCAAGCGCCATGCGGGCGATCTCGTGCAGGGCGGCGTCCTCAAACTCAAGCTCAACGTCCTCGAGCTGGAACATCTTGCGGTACTGACGCACCACGGCGTTCTTGGGCTCGGTCAGGATTGACACCAGATCGTCCTCGTCGAGCGCCTGCGTCTGGGTAACGACGGGCGTACGTCCCACAAACTCGGGGATCATGCCAAAGGCGTTGAGGTCCTGCGGGAGCACCTGACGCAGCAGGTCGTTCTCGTCGACCGAGGTGGGGCCGGCGATCTCGGAGTTAAAGCCCACGCCCTTGTTGCCCACGCGGTCGGCGATGATCTTGTCCAGACCCACAAAGGCACCGCCGCAGATAAACAGGATGTTGGTCGTGTCGATCTGCAGCAGCTCCTGCTGGGGATGCTTGCGGCCGCCGGTGGGCGGAACGCTTGCCACCGTGCCCTCAAGAATCTTAAGCAGCGCCTGCTGAACGCCCTCGCCCGAAACATCGCGGGTGATGGAGAGGTTCTCGGCCTTTCGGGCGATCTTGTCGATCTCGTCCACGTAGATAATGCCAACCTGCGCGCGCTCGATATCGCCATCCGCAGCGTTGATGAGCTTGAGCAGGATGTTCTCCACGTCCTCGCCCACGTAGCCGGCCTCGGTGAGCGCGGTGGCATCGGCGATGGCAAACGGCACCTCGAGGATGCGCGCGAGCGTCTGGGCGAGCAGGGTCTTACCGGTACCGGTGGGACCGAGCAGCAAAATGTTGGACTTGGCGAGCTCTACCTCGTCCATATCGTCGTCGAGCTGCGAGTCCAAGCCGTCGTCAAAGGCCGAAAGCGCAGCACCGCCCTCGATCACGCGGCGGTAATGGTTGTACACGGCAACCGACATGGCGCGCTTGGCGTCCTCCTGGCCCATGACATAGGCCGAAAGCTCATCGTAGATCTCGTGCGGCGTCGGCACGTGCGTGATGACCTGACGGGCATCGTCCTCGAGCTCAAAGCCCTCGGCCTCGGGATCCATGGCAGGCTGGGACGCAGCCTGGCCGTGATCGTTGAGGAAGCCCGGCAGCTTGCCGTTGCGGGCAGCGTCCATAAAGTCCGAAGCCAGCGACTCCTCCAGGATCTCGGAGCAGGCGGCGACGCACTCGTCGCAGATAAAGATGTTGGTCGGGCCCTTTACAAGGCGGCGAACCTGCCCCTGCTCTTTTCCGCAGAAGGAGCAGCGGATGGGATTGCCGTTCTCGTCGAAGTTGTCCTGCATGTTACCGGCCATCCTAGGCGTCCTTCGCGGCGAGGTCGCGCGAGGTGACGATGCGGTCGATCAGGCCGTAGTCGAGGGCTTCGGCAGCGGTCAGGTAGTTGTCGCGCTCGGTATCGGCCTGGACCTTCTCGATGGGCTGGCCCGAGGCATCGGACAGGATCTGGTTGAGCTCGCGACGGGTCTTCTTGATCTCCTCGGCCACAATCTCGATCTCGGTCTGCTGGCCCTGGGCACCGCCGCTGGGCTGGTGAATCATGACCTTGGAGTGCGGCAGACAGAAGCGCTTGCCCTTGGCGCCGGCCGAAAGCAGCACGGCGGCCATAGACGCGGCCATACCGACGCAGATGGTGGAGACCTGCGGCTTAATGAAGTTCATGGTGTCAAGAATCGCCAGGCCGGAATAAACCTCGCCGCCGGGCGAATTGATGTAGAGTGAGATATCCTTCTCGGCATCCTGGCTCTCAAGATGCAGCAGCTGGGCAACGACCAGGTTGGCGCTGACGGAGTTGATCTCCTCGCCCAAGAAGATGATGCGGTCGTTGAGCAGGCGCGAATAGATATCGTAGCTGCGCTCGCCGCGCGGCGTCTGCTCGATAACGTATGGCACGAGGGCGGAATCGAACTTAGCGATCATACGCATCTCCATTTCTCTCTTACGGACCAAATTGGTTCTAGATAAACGTACGGTGCCCGCATGCTATGCATTGGCTGGCACCGTACGAAGCAACCGGATAACCGGTGTATAACTTTACCCCATCACGGGCACACGCATGCGCTCGCGGGCAAGGTGGCGAGAATTACTCGGCGTCCTTGGCGGTCTCGTCGACCTCGGTCACCTTGGCGTTCTCGACCAGGTGGTCGACAGCCTTGGAGCGACGGATGGACTCACGGACGGCAGGCATGCGGCCATCGGCGATGAACTCGGCCTTGGAAGCCTCGACGTCCTTGACGCCGGCCTTCTCGAACTCGGCGTTGATGTCGTCCTCGGTGACCTCGATCTTGAGCTCGCGGGCGAGGGCGTCCAGAGCCAGGGACTCACGGGCAACATCGTTGGCCTGCTTGTGCAGGTCGCCGATGAACTGCTCCATGGTCAGGCCGGAAGCGGGCAGCCAGGTGTCCAGGGTCATGCCGCGGGCAGCGAGGTTGGACAGGAAGTTCTGGCCAAGCTCCTCAAAGACGGACTGCTCATAGTCGGCGTCCATCTCATCGAGCTGCAGGCGCTCGGCGAGAGCGGAGACGCAACGGTTCTCCTTCTCGGCCGGGAGGCGGGAAGCCTTGTCCTGCTCGATCTCGATCTTGATGGCGTCGCGCATGGCGTCGATGCTGTCGAAGCCAAAGTCGGACTTGACGAGCTCGTCGGTGAGCTCGGGGGTGTTGCGGACCTTGATGCCCTTGACGGTGACCTCGACGGTGTGGGACTCGGCCTCCTCGCCCTCCTCGACCTCGTCGGTCCAGGTGACGGTCTTGACGTCGTCAACGTTGGCGCCGATCAGGGCCTCGTTGAACTCCTTGGGGTTGCTGTCGCTACCGGCGATGAGCATGCGGCCCTCGGCGGCAAAGTTGTCGGCGTTCTCGACGGCCTTGAGATCGACAGTCACATAGTCGTCAGCCTCGACGGCGCGACCCTCGACGTCCTCGAAGGTGGCACGGTAGTTGAGGAGCATCTCAACCTGGTTGTTGATCTCGGACTCGGTGACCTCCGCAGGGGGCATCTCGATCTCGACAGCGTCGAAGGAGGAGAGCTCAGCAGCGGGACGCAGGGAGAACTCGACCGTGTAGGTGTAGTCCTCGTGATCCTTGGCGAGGTCGAGCTCCTTGTAGTCACCGTTCTTGGTGGGGACGATGTCCAGCTCGTTGAGGACGGCGGGCTCGTTGGCGGCGATCAGGTCGTTGGTGGCCTGAGCGAGGGTAGCCTCGGCGCCAAGAGCAGAGTCGATGACCGGACGGGGAGCCTTGCCGGCACGGAAGCCCGGGAAGCGGTACTTCTTGGCGGTGTCCTTGTAGGCCTTCTTGATCGCGGCGTCGACGTCGGCGGCCGGGATGGTGACCGTAGCGGTGAGCTTGGCGTCCTTGACGTCAGAAGCGGTGATGTTCAACACGTTCCTCCTCATACTGCCCAGCTTATCTGAGGTGCTGGTACCTTTATGCAACAAGCGTCGCGAGGGCATAAGCCGACGCGGGTGCGTTGGTGCGGGCGAAAGGACTCGAACCTTCACGGGAATCCCACCAGAACCTAAATCTGGCGCGTCTACCAATTCCGCCACGCCCGCATGAGCGCACAGACTAGGAATGATAGCAGATACGAACGGCAAGCGCACGCACACCTTTTACAGGCTCACGACCTCACCACGAGTGCAAATGGCGGGGCGAGTTGCCCCACCCCGCCAATTACGACTTGTTCGCTGACCCGCTACTCCCCCAGCAGGGCCTTCTCGGGCGTGATGGGCAGCGAGCGAACCTGATGGCCGGTGGCATGTGCCACGGCCGAGGCCACGGCGGCGAGCGGCGTGTTGATGACGACCTCGCCGATCGACTTGGCGCCAAACGGACCCGTCGGCTCGTAGCTCGGCTCAAAGGCCACGCGAATGCTACCGATATCCAGGCGCGTGGGAAGCTTGTAGCTCATAAAGTTGCCGGTGCGCAGACGGCCGCGGTCATCGTGCTCGACGATCTCGTAGAGCGCGTGGCCGATGCCCTGGGCAATGCCACCCTCGGCCTGGACGCGCGCGAGCGCCTCGTTGATTACGGTGCCGCAGTCCACAGCCGCCGCGTAGTCCACCACGGTCACCTTACCGGTGGCCTTGTCGACCTCGACCTCGGCAATGCCGGCCATAAACGGCGGGGGCGAAACGGGCAGGCAGGCAGAGGCATGCGAGGTGAGCGCGTCGCCGCCCGCGATGTTCTTGACGCACAGGTTCGCAAAGTCGCGCAGCGTAAGGTAGCGACCGCACTCGCGAGCAGCGCGCTCGTCGGACAAGCGCACGTACTGGCCGTCGAAGACCACGTCGGCGACGTCAACGTCCCACATCTGGGCCGCCTTGGCGCAAATCTTCTCGCACAGCTCGGTCGCGGCGTTCTTGGCGGCAAGGCCCGTCACGTAGGTACCGGAGCTCGCGTACGAGCCGGCGTCGAACGGCGACACGTCGGTGTCCACGCCGCGCACCACGATCTGCGAGCTCTCCACGCCCAGCTCCTCGGCGGCAATCTGCGCCAGGATCGTGTCGACGCCCATGCCGTTGTCGGTGGCGCCGGTGCCGATGGTAATGAAGCCGTCCTCTTCCAGGCGCATGTCAATGCCGGCAATGTCGACGTTGGAGATGCCCGAGCCCTGCATGGTGAGCGCGCAGCCCAGGGCGCGCACGCGGTCGCCCAGGTCCACGGCCAGCGGTTTGTCGCGCCAGCCGATCATGTCCATCGCGCGCAGCAGGCAGCGGTCGAGCGCGCAGGCGTTAAGCTTCTCGTTGTAGTACTGCGGCATGATCTCGCCCTCGCGCACCATGTTCTTGAGGCGCAGGTCGGCAGGGTCCATGTGCAGCATGTCGGCGAGCTCGTTGACGGCGCTCTCCACGGCAAACTGGCCCTGGGTGGCACCGTAGCCACGATACGCGCCACCACGGTTGGTATTGGTGTAGACGGCGTCCCAGCTGAAGCGGCTCGCCTTCACGTGGTTGTAGATGGGCAGGCTCTTGTGGCCCGAAAGCCCGATCGTCGTGGTGGCATGCTCACCATAGGCGCCGGCGTTGGACAGCGTGTGCAGGTCGATGGCCGTGATGGTGCCGTCGTTCATGGCGCCCAGCTTAACGGTCATCTGCATCTGGTGGCGCGAGTTGCCTGCAGTGATGGTCTCCTCGCGCGTGTAGCAGCAGTAGCTCGGACGGCCGGTCTGCTGGGTCACGAATGCCACGAAGATCTCGCAGCAGCCTGTCTGCTTGGAGCCAAAGCCGCCGCCGATGCGCGGCTTAATAACCTGCACCTGCGACTGCGGAATGTCGAGCGACTGCGCGACCATGCGGCGCACGTGGAAGGGCACCTGCGTAGAGGTGGTCACCGAGATGCGGCCGAACGCGTCGGTCGTCGCAAAGGCGCGGAAGGTTTCCATGGGCGCGGTCTGCGTGGCCTGGCTGGTGTAGGTACGGGTAAAGACGACGTCGCTCTGGGCGAACGCCTCGTCCAAGTCGCCAAAGTCGCTCGAGCCGCTGCACACCAGGTTGCGCGGAACATCGCCGCCCTGCGGGAACATAAAGGTCACGTCGCCCTCGGGGTGGACCACGATGTCGTTATCGAGTGCCTGGGTAAAGTCGAGCAGGGGCTCGAGCACCTCGTAGTCGACCTTGATGAGCTTGAGCGCCTTGTCGGCGGCCTCCTCGGTCTCGGCGGCGACGATCGCCACCTCTTCGTTTTGGTAACGGACGAGGTTCTCGAGAATCAGACGGTCGTAGGGACTCGGCTGCGGATAGCTCTGGCCGGCAATGGTAAAACGGCGCTTGGGAACGTCCTCGTAGGTGTAGACGCCCACGACACCGGGCACCTTCAGGGCGCGCGACGTATCGATAGAGCGAATCTTGGCGCGGGCGTACGGGCTGCGCTTGAGTTTGACGATGAGCGCACCGGCGGGCACCATATCGCCCGTGTAGACGGGACGGCCCTCGAGCAGGGCCTTCGAGTCCTTCTTGGGCTGCTTGTGAGTGATCTGCTTGTAGGTGACGCCGTCGCAGCTGGTGTCATTGACCGGCAGCTCGGGCAACTCAAAGCCCACCTGTACGCCAGATTCGTTGAGGAAGCGGACGATGGCGCGCAGCTGGCTCTCGTAGCCGCTGCAGCGGCAGAGGTTGCCGGCAAGCTGGCGCGAGAGCTCCTCGCGCGTGGCGACGAGGCTCGGGTCTTCCTTGGCGGCACGAGCGAGCGCCAACACGTTCATGATAAGACCGGGAGCGCAAAAACCGCACTGCTCGGCACCTTCGACAGCCATGGCGCGAGCGAGCGCCTCGGACTCGGCCTTGAGACCCTCGAGCGTGGTGACGGAGCGGCCCTCGACGCGCGCGGCGGGAACCGAGCAGCTCAGCACCGGGTCGCCGTCGAGCCACACCGTGCACAGGCCGCAGTTGGTGGTTTCGCAGGCGCAGCGCACCGACGCGCAACCCTGCTCGCGCAGCAGCGCAAAGAGCATGGTGTCGGGGGCAATCTGAACCTTGACCTTGCAGCCGTTGAGCGTAAAGGAAAGATCGATGAGTTTGGCAGCCATTAGCGCACCTCGCTAGAATCGACGCCGGGCACGCGGCGGCAGGAATACTCGTCCGTGGCGAACTTGGGGATCTGCACGCCCTCGAGCTCGCGGGCAAGCGCGGCCGAAAGCTCGATGCCGGCGGCGCGGCGCACGGCCTGCACGGCAAGCGGCGCCGAGATGCGACGGCGGTACTCGGCTGAGCCCCACAGGTTGGTGCCGTAGCTCAGCGCGCGCACGGACGCGGCAAGGGCACGCAGCTCGTCCTCGGAAGGCTGCTCGTTCACCAGGCCGCATGCCTCGCCCTGCAGCAGGGTCGCGCGCAGCGGACGGGCACCCACGGTGACATGCCAGCTGTTGTCCCACCAGGCAGCGGTGACGTTTAAGGAGGGGAAGTCGGTCGCGGCCTTGCGCACGGCTTCGTAGCTTGCGCGGTAATCGTGCTTGACGACCACGACATGCTCAATAACGTCGCGCACGTAGCCCATGTCGACGAACTCGGCGAGCGGCACGCGGCCGGCGCCCGTCAGCTCAACGTACGAATCGAGCGCCAAAAATGCCGAGAGCACGTCCGAAAAACCAAAGCGACCGTAGATGCTGCCGCCCACCGTGGCGGTGTTACGCAGCTGCACGCCCACAATATCGTGGACGGCGAACTCAAAGACATGGTTGACAAGCGCGTTGAGTTCGGCATGACGCTCGAGCTGGCGCAGGGTACACATGGCACCGATGCGAAACTCGGTCTCGGTCTCCTCGATCTGATCGAGTCCGCAGGCCGAAAGGTCAATCGCCGTCGCCACGCGACGCGAACCCAGGCGCATCCAGATGCCGCCGCCCACAATCTTGTTGTTGCGGTTCTTCTGTAAGAGCTCATAGGCTTCGGCCGCGTTTCCAACACGGACGTAGGTACCGAACTTGAGCACGTTCTCCCCCATCTCTCCACTTGTCCAGTGCCTTTAAGTGTACCAAACGAGGGGCCGCACACCGTTTTAGGACAAAATCCGCCCACCCATACATAACTTGCGGTGATATACGGACTGATTAGCCGTTCTGGGACGCTAAACAGTCCGTATTTCACCGCAAGTTATGAGGAGTCCTCCGGGATAGAAAAGGCTCCCAGCCGGATAGCTGGGAGCCTCATCATATGCTATATCGAGCGAAGATTTAGCAGACGCCCTGGGCGAGCATGGCGTCGGCGACCTTCAGGAAGCCGGCGATGTTGGCGCCCATGACAAAGTTGCCCTCCTGGCCATACTCCTTGGCGGTGTCGTCCACGTTGTGGAACATGCCGCGCATGAGCTGCTCGAGCTTGCCGTCGACCTCCTCGAAGGTCCAGGACAGGTGCTCAGCGTTCTGGCTCATCTCAAGGCCGGACACGAGCACGCCACCGGCGTTAGCAGCCTTACCGGGCATGAAGGCGACGCCGTTCTCCTGGAAGTAGTTCGTGGCCTCGATGGTCGTGGGCATGTTCGCGCCCTCGCCGACCACCTTGCAGCCGTTGGCAACGAGCGCCTGAGCGTCCTCGAGAAGCAGCGTGTTCTCGCGAGCGCAGGGCAGCGCGATGTCGCAGGGAAGCTGCCACACGCCGCGGCCGTCGCCCTCGTGCCACACGGCGTTGGGCTTCTCGTCAACGTACATGGCGAGCGTGACACCCTTGTCGTGGCCGGAGCGCTTCTTGTTGTAGACATGCTCGAGCACGGTGTAGTCGATGCCGTCGGGATCCTCGACCCAGCCGTGGGTGTCGGAGCAGGCCAGCACCTTGCCGCCGAGCTGGGCGACCTTCTGGACCGCGTAGATGGCGACGTTACCGGAGCCGTGAACGACGACGTTCTTGCCCTCGAAGGACTCGCCGCGGCTCTTGAGGTACTCGTCCACAAAGTAAACCAGGCCGTAGCCGGTGGCCTCGGTACGGGCGAGCGAGCCGCCAAAGGAGAGGCCCTTGCCGGTGAGGACGCCGGTCCACTCGTTGGTCAGGCGCTTGTACTGACCGAACAGGTAGGCAACCTCGCGGCCGCCAACGCCCAGGTCACCGGCGGGAACGTCGGTGTTGGGGCCAATGTGGCGATAGAGCTCGGTCATGAAGGACTGGCAGAAGTGCATGATCTCGTTGTTGGACTTGCCCTTGGGGTCAAAGTCGGAGCCGCCCTTGCCGCCGCCCATGGGAAGGGTGGTCAGGCTGTTCTTGAGGATCTGCTCCAGACCCAGGAACTTGAGCATGCCCAGGGTGACCGTCGGGTTAAAGCGCAGGCCGCCCTTGTAGGGTCCAATGGCAGAGTTGAACTCGACGCGGTAGCCGCGGTTGACCTGAACCTTGCCCTGGTCGTCGACCCAGGGAACACGGAACATGACGATGCGCTCGGGCTCGACGAGGCGCTCCAGCAGGGCGGCCTCCTCGTACTCGGGGTGGGCGTCGAGAGCCGGCTGAATGGTGCCGAGGATCTCGGTCGCGGCCTGGATGAACTCAGGCTGCTCGGGATAGCGGGCCTTGAGCTCTTCGAGAACTTTCTGCGTGTAGCTCATGCTTCCTCCAATGATGGGAAACGAAAATGTTGGTCGCGGCACCCTATGCGCCGCGAACTTTATCGAGTATGGATAATATCGCACTGTTGCGGGAAAGTTTCGCATAAGCCGACGAGCAGATGTTTCGTTTTGATTACGATGCAGGTAGAGGCGTTTTTGAGTGCCTGACATGCAAAACCCGTGTTTCAAACCTGTTTCGTCCACATGTTCCAAACCACCACAAAGGGGACAGGCACCTTTGTGGTGGTTTTGGTGGTTAGAGGACGAGCTGATGGTAGTCGGCAGGGGTTATACGGCCTTCGGTCGCGGCACGGAAGGCGGCGAGGGCATCGCCGGAGAACGGCATGGCCCAGCACAGCCCGCAGCCGGCGGTGATGGAGCCAGGCAGAGGCATGATGCGCCCGGGCACACCGGCGGCAAGGCACAGTTGCTCGCATTCCATCACATCGAAGGTGCTATCGAACGAAACGATAATCTTGCGTTCGTGGTCGAGAGCATCACCGGACGGGCCTTCGCGGTGTGCCTCACGATACGCCGCGGCGGCCGCTTCCTCTTCCGCAGTATGTCCACAGCCACCGCAGCCGCAAGTACAAGGCTCGGACCCATCGCAAGTGCAGGGTTCTCCGGTGTCGGGACAGATATCGTGAGGCATGGCATCTCCCATCGTCTAGGCGAGCAGCTCGGCTGCCGCAAACTCCTCGGGTGTATTGACGTTTTCGAAGCAGAGCGTGGAGCCGGCAACCTCGACAATCTGGGGCTCATCCAGATAGCCGGCATGGACCTGGTCGATCAAACAGCGGATGCGTTGGCGGTCCTGGTCGAGCAACTCACGGGCAACCGGCGCGCAAGTCTGACGGCGCCACACGGCGCACAGCGGCTCAATCCCCCGCTTCTCGCGCGGCACGCACACGTCGAGCGCCTCGGCCTCAACACGATCGGCAAGCGCGCCGATCAATTCTGGTGAGACGAACGGCATATCACAGGCGACGATCGCCGCGAGCGGCAGCCGGGCCGCAGTCAGCGAACTCGCGATGCCGCGCATGGCGCCCGCCGGCCCCTCAAGGTCCGGCACTATTCGCGGCATCAGGCCGCCAAACGCACGCTCCTCAAGATAGGCAAGCTCGCTGGGACGCGACGTCGTCACGACCAACTCGCCGGCAACTGGCGCCAGCCGGCCCAGCACGCGCTCGATGAGCGGCTCGCCGCAAAACGCCATACGTGCCTTATCGCAGCCCATGCGCGACGACAACCCGCCCGCCTGGACGACACAAGAAAGATCGGCCCGTCTTACGGTAGTCATACGGCAAACCACCCCCATCGGCATGCTCAAAACCCGGTGCACGAAGCTAAATACCGCCGCCGAAATAACGGCGCTACGAAAAGCTCGTGCAAAAACAAAACAGCGCCTTTGCGGCACGCAGCAAGACCGCGAGCACAAAAGCGCTGGTAACGTATGGCGGGAACGTATGTGAATCGAACACATCCAAGACGTTTTGCACGCCTCGCAACGGTTTTGAGGACCGCGGAGCCCACCGGAGCCCATCCGTTCCCAAGTGCGGCGGTATTTTACCAAACCGAGCGGGCCCCATCCCAAATAGACAAGCAAGAAGTTGCGGTGGAATAGTTCTTACTTAGGCTGCAAGACCCCAAAAACAGGAACTATTTCACCGCAACTGAGGAGGCGGGAGCGGGTAACCGGCCTAGCGCAGGGAGCGCAGGCCGCCGGCATCCTTGTCGAGCACCGTAAAGCGCACGGCATCTAGGTGTTCCAAGATGCTGATAGCACGCTTGCGCGACACACCCAGGGCCTCGCGCAATACACTCGTGGTTGCAGCGCCGCCAGCATCGGCGATGGCGGCGGCAACAAGCTCGCGCGCATGGGCCTCGGCGGCGGCGGACAGGGCAACGTCGCGCTCGACCTTAACGATCGAGCGATTGAGCGAAAGCTCACGCAGGGCTCGCGTCATAACGTCGCGATCGAGCTGCAGCCGCTCGCCCACCTCGGGCAACGTCGGCGCATCGAGGCCGGCTTCGTCCAGCAAGGAAATGATACGCTCGCACGCCTCGTGCACTACGCGCGCCGCAGCGGCAGCGGAGTGCGGGTCGAACACCTCGGCGCCCTCGGAGGCGCACACGCCGCGCGAGCAGCCCTCGGCAATCAGAGCCGCGGCAACGACTTCATCAGCGGCAGGCCACGCAGCATGGACAACGGCGCCGGGCGTAAAGCCCGTCTCCTTGGGAGACGCCGCATGCATGGCTGACAGGGTCGCCGCCAGTGCATCCATCGCGGCATCGAGCACCACGGCGTCCGCCAAGAGGTCCGCATCACCCACGACAAGCTTGCGAACGGAGCCCTGCGCCACCAGCCAGCGCAGTGCGGCATCGACCTCGCCGACACCAAGATCCAAAGCCTCGGCAACATCAACCGCCGTAACCGGCAGCGTCTGCAGCGTCAGCCAAGCGCCCACACCGCCCGCGATATCGCCGGACTCGAGCGCCGCGTACAGCATGCACTCCCCCTCAGTAAGCTCGCGCGAGCGACGGCAGCGCGAAAGCAGCACGCGCCCGCCGCCAATAAGCATAACGGGCGAATACGACAGCACCACGGCATGGTCCCCGGCACGTAGCGGCAGCGGCTCCTCCAGGCGCACCTGCACGGTACGGGTCTCGCCCACCGCCATGGGGGCCTCGCCCTCCAAAAGCATGATGCGACCGACAACCTCGGCCGTGCCGGCCATCACATGCACGCGCGCACCCGACTCGAGCACACGCGGCTTGGCTCCCTCGCGACCCAAATACGTAAACGTCATCATAAAGCGCATCGTCTGGCCAAAGCGGCCCGCCACGCCGAGCATCTCACCGCGGTCAAGTGCGGCGACGCCATCGCCCACCAAGTTGAGCGCCACACGCTGACCGGGCAGCGCCTGCTGAGTGTCGCCATGCACCTGAATCCCACGCAAGCGACAGACCGTACGCGACGGCAAAGCCATCAGCTCGTCGCCCACCGCAACCGGCGCATCGTGCAGCGTTCCCGTCACGACGGTGCCGACGCCCTTGATCGTAAAGCAGCGGTCAATCGGCAGGCGCGGCGCGGCATCGGTGCGCTCGGCACGGTCGCGGCAGGCATCCCAGCAGGCACCTACCTGCTCGTCGAGCACCGCAAGCAGTCCGTCGATCCCCTCGCCCGTCTTAGACGACACAGGCACGATCGGCGCGTCCGCAAACACGGTGTCCGATAAAAAATCATCGACGTCGAGCTCGGCAAGCTCAATCATTTCGCTATCGGCCAGGTCGCACATCGTCAGCGCGACCACCATATGTGTGACGCCCAGCAGCTCCAGCACATGCACGTGCTCGCGGGTCTGCGGCATCACGCCCTCGACGGCCGATACCACCAACACGGCAACGTCGATGCCCGTGGCACCCTGCACCATGGCGCGCAAGTAATGCGCGTGGCCCGGCACGTCGACCAGGCCGACGATCTTGCCACTTGGCAGCGCCAGCTCGCCAAAGCCCAGCTCCACGGTCATACCGCGACGGCGCTCAACCTCCAGACGATCGGGATTCTTGCCAGTCAGCGCCTCGATCAGTGCCGACTTACCGTGGTCGACATGTCCCGCCGTACCCACGATAACGGGGCATTCCACCAACGCTTCGGTCTCACTCATCTGCGCACCGCCTTGGCAACGCACGCGACGAGCGTCGATGCCGCCGTCTCGATATCGCGGTCGCCCACAAGCGTACGGACGTCAAACAAGATGCGATCGTGCGAGGTTCGCGTAACGACCGGCGTGTCGAAGTCCTGGACAAGCGAGCGCTTGAGCGCGTCGACCGTCAGGCGCTCGTCAACAAGACGCACGGCAACGCACATCGTGGGCAGCTCCACGGTAGGCAGCGAGCCGCCACCGGGGGTCGACGATTCCTCGACAATCTCCAACTCAACGGCGCACGGGCAACCGGCCTTATCGAGCCCGGCGACCATACGATCGCGCAGCTTGCGGGCACGTCGCTCCAGATGAGCCTGCGGAAGCGTGAGCATGCTGAGCACCGGAATATCGCGATGGGCAACATCGGCGCCATCCATGTAGATACGCAGCGTGGCCTCGAGCGCCGTGAGCGCCAACTTGCCCGGGCGCAGGGCGCGCATAAGCGGATGCGACCCACAGGCCTGGACCAGGTCACGACGGCCCATGATGATGCCCGCCTGTGCGGCACCGAGCAATTTATCGCCCGAGCACGACACCAGATCGAGCCCTGCCGAAACCGAAGCCGGCGTGGTTTCCTCGCCGCCGCGAACCAGGATGTCGTCAGGCAACAGCGCCCCTGAGCCCTGGTCTTCATAGAACAGCAGGCCATGCTTATGGGCCAGTGCGGCGAGCCCCCTTGAGCTCACTTCCTCGTGAAAACCCTCGATGCGATAGTTGGAAGGATGAACCTTCAGGATCATGGCCGTTTCGGGCGTGATGGCGCGCTCGTAGTCGCCCAGATGCGTGCGGTTGGTGGCGCCGACCTCGACGAGTTTGGCGCCCGAGGCCGCCATGACGTCGGGGATGCGAAAGCTGCCGCCAATCTCGACAAGCTCGCCGCGGCTGACGATAACCTCTTTGCCCGCGGCATGGGTCGCCAGCACCAGCAGCACAGCGGCGGCGTTGTTGTTGACCACGAGCGCGTCCTCGGCACCGGTAAGTGAGCGGACCAGCTGCGCGGCATGCTCCTTGCGCGACCCGCGCGAGCAGGTGTCGACGCTGTACTCGAGCGTGCTGTAGCCGCGCGCGACCTCAGCCACGGCCTTGGCGGCCGACTCCGCGAGCGGGGCGCGACCCAAGTTGGTATGGATGACCACACCCGTGGCGTTGACGGCGGGGCGCAGGCTCGGCAGCGCGGATCGATGCGCACGCCACTCGATCGCCGATGCCAGCTCGCGCTTAGAGCGCGGGGCGGCACCGGCGCGAATGGCGGCGCGCTCCTCGTCGAGCTCGGCCGTGACGGCGGCATGCACCACCGCATCGCAGGTCTCCCCCGCCGCTTTCACTACCGGCCACTCGGTAAGCAGCTCGTTGACGGAAGGAATGGCACGCAGGTGGGCGCGCACCTCATCGGACATCTTCTGGCTATCGCTCATGTGCGGCCTTTCAAAAGAAACGTGGATCAGTCGAATACATCAGCTGAGTCAATTACTCGTCATTATCCCCGCGCGCGACAATCTTTTCCACGCGAACGGCGTTTTCCTGGGTGAGCGCGGCGCCCGTCAACGGGTCCCAACGCAATGGCGTATGGTCGAGCGGGCCCACGCCCAAGGCTTGAGCGCCACCGACATTGGCGCCAAACGAACGTCCGCCGGGGGCGGCCGATGTAAAGATGCACGCCGGATGCAGATACGGCGTCGTCTCCACGCGCACGCGGTCGCGGCCCATATCGCTCACGAGCTCGACGATCTCGCCGTCGGCGATGCCCATGCGCGTAGCAGCATCGGCATTCATCTGCACGGCATCCAGGTCCGATCCAGCCTCGGCGGCACCTTGGGCCGCAAGCCTTCGCGAGGTATGCGACTCAAAGGGTCGATTGCCGCTAATGAGGCGAAACATTCCTGGGCCGGGCTCCACCATGGGAGCGATCCAGTTGGGTACACGACCCAGACCGGCTCGTTCCCATACGTCGCTTGCCAGCGCAATTTTGCCGCCATCCAGGGGAATCGCCGGCTCGCCCGTACGCGACGGCAACGTAACACCCGTGTCGGCCCAGCCGCGTTCCTTGAGCTCGTCCAGATCGATCCCAAACGGTGCCACCTGGGCAGCCGCCAGATTGTCAGACGTAAACTGGAAGTACTCGCCCACGCCACACGCCTGCGCCAGACCGGCAAAAATCTCCCGACTGGGACGTGTGTCATCATGCTGCACAGGCAGCACGGCGTTGCGGTAGAACACCCGCGAATCGTTGGCGCCCACGGCTGAGCCCACGCCACGGTCGGCCTCCAGATACGTCACATCGGGCAGCACGAAGTCGGAAGCGCGCGCTGTCTCGGACCAGCGAATATCAATCGTCACGAGCAGGTCGAGCTGCTGCAAGATGCCCAACCAAGCCTGCGCATTGCCATAGCCAGCACCGGGGTTACTGGCATAGACGATGAGCCCACGCAAATCGCCGGCCAGAATCGACTGGCCGATGGTCGTGCACAGACCGCGCACCGGATCGACCAGTGGATAGCGCTCGGACCCCAGCTTGGGCTCGCGCGGCACCGGCGGCGTCGCAAAGCGCGTGGGATCGAGGTCGCCCAACACAAGCGGCGTGGGCGGATTGAGCGCGCCACCCGCATGTCCAATACAGCCCAGCAGCACATCGACCAGGCAGATAGCACGCGCGGTCTGGGTGCTGTTGGCATACGCAATGCCGATGCCACCATGAAAGCCAGCGTCCACCACCGCAGCAGGCGCCGCCACAGCCAAATCACGCGCAGTCGCACGGATATCGTCCGCCGGCACGTCGCACATCGACTCGGCCCACTCAGGCGTCCAAGCAGCAGCCGCCTGCGCCAGCTCATCAAAACCCGTGGTATAGCGGGCAACAAACTCGCAGTCGTACAAGCCATCGGTTATCAGCACATGCGCGATACCCAGCAGCAAGGCCAGGTCGCAGCCCGGGCGCACGCGCAGCCAGCGGTCTGCAAGCGCCGCAGAGCCACTGCGGCGCGGGTCCACGACGATGATTTTCGCCCCGCGCCGGCGCGCATCGTTGAGCGCATCAACGGCCCCCATCGTCGACGAATCGACAATGGAACGCCCCAGATACATGATGCAATCGGTGTGCGCCAGGTCGGAGGCGGGACTATAGCCCAGGCTGTGCTCCCAACCGGTAAGTCGGCTTACCTCGCAGGCACCGTCGGCACCGTACACGTTGGGCGAACCCAACGCATGCATAAGGCGATAGGCCCAGTAGCGGTCGAACGAGGGCACGCCGAGCGTCATGCCCAGCGCGCGCGGACCATGCCCGTCAACAATCCCCAAAAGGCGCTCCGCGATCTCCGAAAACGCCTCGTCCCAGCTCACCGCATCGAACCCCGAGCCATCCTGGCGGCGGCGCATGGGATGCATAATCCGGTCGCGCTCGTCAAACGGCATGTCCAGGCGATGGCGCCCGCGGGCGCACAGGGCACGTGCCGCGCACGGGTGCCCCGGCACCGGCAACTCGGCCACCACGCGACCGTCCTCAACGTGTGCCGCAAAGGCGCAATCGGCATAGCATCCCCCGCATGTGGTTACCACGGCGCGACCGTCACGCTTCACAGCAGATGCCATCTCGATTACCCCTTTCACCAGCCAAACAGAACAGGCCAACAGCCCGGCAACGAGCCCCAGACCAAAAAAGCCTCCCGCACGGCAACGCCCCGCGGGAGGCCTAACGTCAAACAGACGGTACCTTACGCCTCGGACTTCTTGGCGTAGATAAACCAGTAGCCGAGCGCAACCAGAACCGCGCCGCCCACGATGTTGCCCAGCGTGGCGGCGGACAGGTTAAACGCAATGCCCGCGGCGTTGAGTGCATCGGCGCCGGCGACGTCGGCACCGTAGCCGCATGCATGCATCACGGCACCCATGGGCAAAAAGTACATGTTGGCAACGCAGTGCTCAAAACCGCAGGCCACAAACGCGGCAATGGGCAGCAGAATGCCCACGACCTTATCGACCACGGTCTTGCCGGCGGTACCGATCCACACGGCCAGGCACACAAAGATGTTGCACAGGATGCCGCGGAAGAAGATCGTCACCCAGTCGATCGTCACCTTGCCGGCGGCGACGCTCACCATGGAATTGGCGACCGCCCCGCCGTTGAGCTTGTAAATGCCGGCCATGTACACCAAAAAGACGATGAACAGGGCACCGACAAAATTGCCGACCCACACGACGACCCAGGCCTTGAGCATCTGAGCCAGGGTGATCTTTTTGCTCTTGAGCGCACAGACCATAAGCGAATTGCCGGTAAACAGCTCGGCGCCGCACACCAGCACCAGCACCAGGCCCAGGCAAAAGCACAGACCGCCCACGACGCGCTGAGCGCCCCAGCCGAGCGTGCTATCGCTCAAGAACACCGTAAAGAACAGGCCGCCGAAGGCGATGAACGCGCCGGCGAACATTGCCAACAGAAAGGCCTTTGCGACCGGCAGGTTGGCCTTGGTCACGCCGGCGGCCTCGGTCTTGGCCTCGATCGCGGCGGGCGCCAGGCAATCGGGAGCGGGGTACTCCACCTTGGAATCTGCCATGTCAATCACTTCTTTCCTAATCAGCAGAGACAAGCGCTCCTATTGCTCTTGCCCCAAGCGGACAAAGTGGGAAAAGTCGTTGGCGGCCACGGCGTCGTACACGGCGTCGACGGCGTCAAAGACTTCCGGGGACATAGGGTTGTAGAACTCCGTGTCGCCCGGCTGAATCCCGACGAAGACGATATCATCGCACGATTGCTCAATCTCTTCGATCAGAATCGACAAGGGAAGCGAATGCGTGGTGAACATCGACTTGCGGGCCACGTCGCGTTTGTCGAGCAAACGGATGGACCCGACGGGCAGCGCCATGTCGGCGGCATCGACCAAGACCAGGCGCGGCGGACGCTCGCGCTTGACCTCGATGATGTCGTCTTCGGGCGTTTGGCCGCCGTCGATGGTGTACCAACCGGCGATGGGTGCGTCCTCCATCTTTTTGGAGAGCACGGGGCCGGCGGCATCGTCGGCACGCAGTACGCTTCCCGCCGTGAGCACGATACCCGCAAACGGGGCTCCGTTCACACGGCCATCCACAACGCGACCCATTACTGCAACCTCCCCGTCAGATACACGCCCGACACATCGCGCACGCGCTCAACCAGATCACGGAACTTCATCAAAAACGCGACCTGCTGGGCATGCAGGCCAAAGTCGTCGTCGAACACCGAGATGCCGGCCTTGGCCGACCCGCGAAAACCGCGCTCGTCGAGCAGCGCATCGCAGACCTCGAGCAGCGACGGCACCGCCGCCTTGTCGAGCTGGCACTCACCAAAGGAGCGGATGGCCTCGAACTTGGTCTTGGCCTCCCCCTCCGGCAGCGCGTCGACGAGCGAATAGAACACATCCACCGGCACCGACAGACGCGGCTCAAAGCAGTCGAGCACGCCGGTGTGGTGGCCCACGGCGAGCGTGTAGTACAGCACGTCGCAGGCCTCCTGGGGAACGTCTTCCTCGGTCTCCACAAACTTACGCGTGAGCTCGTAAAAGACCACCTGGTCGGGCGCATGGCCCAGGCAAGGGTCGGCGACGCCCTCGGCAGCCTCGTCGCTTGCGCGCGAGGCATCGCCAAAGGAGCCGCCGAGCATGCCGGGGCCCGCAAAGTAACCAGAGCGGTCCGTGAGCTCCATCTAGCGACCTCCGGCCAGCACCAGATCCTGCAGCGCCGAGTACACCTCGACGCGGCGCGGATCGTCCTGCTTGTCGATGAGCAGCGCCATGGCACCGCGGATATCGCCCTTGGGTGCGCCCTCGAGCGTATCCATAAACTCGTTGGCCAGGTCACGGCCGTAACGGTAGCCGCTCATGGCGCGAGCCTCGCGCTCGATGGCAACACGTAGCTTATACGGCACGCCGGGGTGCAGGATATCGGCCTGCTCGCCGGCGGTCTCCACCGTGGTCTCGGCATGGAGCTTTTGGTCCAGCAGACCGAGCGCCATGGCAAAGCCGTAGACGGTCTGCGCGGGGCTGGGCGGACAGCCGGGGATGTAGACATCGACCGGCAGAATCTTGTCCGTGCCGCCCCAGACGCAGTAGTTGTCGTAGAAGATGCCGCCGGTGCAACCGCACGCGCCATAGGACACCACGATCTTGGGATCGGGCGCGGCCTCAAAGGCGCGCAGGGCCGGCATGCGCATGGCACGCGTCACGGCACCGGTGTACAGCAGCACGTCGGCATGACGGGGCGAAGGAACGACCTTGATGCCAAAGCGCTCGACGTCGAAGACGGGCGTGATGGAACCGAAGATCTCGATCTCGCAGCCGTTGCAGCCGCCGCAGTCGACACGGTAGACGTACACTGAGCGCTTGATCTTCTTAAGAAGGGTCGCCTTGGCCTTCTCGATGCTCTCGTCGAGCTCGATCTTGGTCGGGCGGTACTGAAGCCGCTCGGGCAAAAGCGTGGGTTCGGCCATGGTTACTCCTCCTTCGTATCAAAATCCATGATGATGCCCTCGACCGGTGCAGGTCCAGCGGGAATCTCGGGCGCATCGGGGTTGAGCTCGCGGTCGATATACTCCGGGTTCACGCCGTGGCCGCCCAGATACTCCATGCCGGCGCCCTGGGGCTCGCCGGACGCAAGCGTCTCGTTGGCGGCCATGCCGCGCGCGTTGCCGGTCTTTACGGCCGAGGCGGCGCGCAGGGCGTCGAGCTCGCGCTTGCACTCCTGACACATACCGACGGTACGGGCGGCCTGCTCGGCCTCCATGCCGCTGGCCTTTTGCAGCAGGCGCTTGGCGTAGTCGATCTCCTTGTGTGGGGCAAACGGCTTGCCGCAACGCGAGCAGTGCTCGAGCGTGTAGACGCTCTTGCTGGTGAGGTCGTCCTTACTCATAACAGCCAGCTCAAACTCCTCGGTGAGCTTGATGGCCTCCATGGGGCAGGCTTCCTCGCAGCGGCCGCAAAAGATGCAGCGACCGTAGTCGATCGACCAGGCGATGGTATCGGCCGCAAGGTCGGTGTCCATGCGAATGGCATCGGCCGGGCACGCCACGCCGCAGGCACCGCAGGCGATGCAGAGCTCCGCGTTGTGCTCGGGCTTGCCGCGCATGTCCTTGTTGGTGGGGAACGGCGCAAACGGGTACTTGACCGTCGCGTCGCCGGCCTTGGCGTTAACCTTCCAAAGCTTCAGCATATTAGAGCGCCTCCTCATCGAGCGGAGCGGCCAAGGTGCCCTCGCCCGCAAGCGGCGACTTGTCGCGCCAGACGTTCTCGAACTGCTCCTTGTCGAGCACGTGGTCGCGCTTGGCGGCGATATCGGTCACCGTCACGCGGTCGGTGCAGGAGTAGCACGGGTCGAGCGAGCCGACGATTAGCGCCGCGTCGCCCACGGTGTTGCCGCGGAACATGTAGCGCAGGACCGGCCAGTTGCTGTACGTGGCGGCCTTGGCGCGCCAGCGGTAGCACTTCTGGTTGTTGCCGAGCATGGCCCAGTGCACGTCCTCGCCGCGCGGCGCCTCGGTGGCACCGATGGCGTACTTGTGCGGGGTGTACTCCCAATCCGTGGTGAGGATGGGGCCCGACGGGCAGTTCTCGAGCATGGTCTCGATCATGTCGATCGAATCGTAGACCTCCTGAATGCGGACGGCGGTACGACCGAAGGCATCGCAGGTGTCGGCCGTGGCGGCATGCATCTTCTGAATATCCGGATCGGCGTAGCCGTCGAAGGGATGGTCAAAGCGCACGTCGCGGGCATAGCCCGAGCCACGCATGAGCGGGCCGACCGGCGAGAAGTCGCGTGCGATCTTGCGGTCCAAGATGCCGATGCCACTCGTACGCTCAATGAAGTTGGGCGTCGAGAGCAAAACGTCGACGAGCTCCTGAACCTCGGAGCGCAGCTGGTGGATGGTCGTGAGCGTGGAAAGCTTCTGCTCGGCCAAAATGTCGCGACGCGCGCCGCCGATCACGTTGAGACCGTAGGTCTTGCGGTGACCGGAGAGCTTCTCGGCCAGGTCCATGGACTTCTCGCGGACGCGGAAGAACTGCTGGAAGCCGGAGTCGAAGCCCGTGTAGTGCGACGCCAGGCCAATGTTGAGCAGATGCGAGTGCAGGCGCTCGACCTCAAGCATGATAGCGCGGATGTATTGGGCGCGCGGCGGGACATGAATGCCCTGGGCGCGCTCGACGGCCTCGGCATAGGCAACCGAGTGGGCGCAGCCGCAGATGCCGCAGATGCGGTCGGCGAGGAACGTCACGGCGTCATAGTTCAGGCGCGTCTCAGCGACCTTCTCCATGCCGCGGTGCACGTAGAACAGACGGTAGTCGGCATCGACGATCGTCTCACCCTCTACGAACAGACGGAAGTGGCCGGGCTCGTCGGAGGTAATGTGCAGCGGGCCCATGGGGACGAGCGTCGTCTCCTTGCCCTTAGTGTCGGCCAAGAACTCGTAGTTTTCCATGTCGCTCGCGGGAGCGGGACGGAAGCGATAGTCCATGGAGTCCTTGCGCAGCGGGTACAGGCCGCTGGGCCAATCGTCGGGCAGCACCAGGCGGCGACGATCGGGCAGGCCCTCGGGAATCAGGCCGAACATGTCGCGAAGCTCGCGCTCGCCCCACACGCAGGCGGGGACGAACGGCGTCACGGACGGGAACGTCATCTTGGCGGGATCGACCTCGGTGCGCACGGTCACCCAGCCGGGGTCCTCCCCCTCCATGGAGATGACGTAGTACACGGCGTAGCGACCGCACAGACTGCGCTCGTCGTTGCCGACGATCACGGGAATCCAGCCGTAGCGCTCGTAATACAGGTAGTGGACGGCCTCGGGCAGCTTGTCCTGTTTGACGGTAATCGTCAGCTGGTCCTCGCACTGCCACTCGACCTTCTCGATGCAGCCCGGAACGGCGCGGCGCAGGGCCTCGACATGGCTCTCGCAGCGACGGGCATACACCTTGTTCTCAGTTTCAATCATTCGTTACTCCACCTCGCTCTGAGCGGTCTCGGTACCGAACACAGCGCGGTACATCGGCGTCGCGTGAAGTTCCTCAGTGCTTTGCTCGAGCACGATGCCGGTCGCGGTCTCCACACCGTGCACGAGAGGCAGCGGGGTGGCGATGCCAAACCACAAGATCATGACAGCCAGGATGATTTCGGGGATAAGCATGAGCGCCGGGGCCTCATGCTTATCCATGCCCTGGGGCGCATGGCCGAATACCGACTTGAGTGCGATGCGGGTGAGCGCGGAGATGGCCACGGTAAGACCGAGGGCAACCACGACGACCAGCCACATGGGACCGGCGGTAACACCGGCGACAAAGGTCAGGAACTCGGAGATAAACATGCCAAAGGGCGGGAAGGCACCAAGGCCGAGCAGCGCCAGGACGGCGAGCGCGGCGGTTGCGGGGGCAACCTCAACGACGCCCTGGATCTTAGCCAGGCTACGCGTGCCAAAAGCGTGCTGGATGTTGCCGGACACGCAGAAAGCAAGCGTCTTGGTAAAGCCGTGGAACACGCAGTGCAGCAGGGCCGCGGCGATACCCAGCGGGCCACCGATACCCAGGCACAGGGCGATAACGCCCACGTTCTCCACAGACGAGTACGCAAAGCGGCGCTTGAGGTCGTCCTGGCGAAACATCGAAAGTGCCGCCACCAAAATGGACAGCGTGCCGACGATCAACAGCAAAAGTTGCGGATACTCGGCGCCCACGGCCTGGATGGTAAAGCCGTAGAAGCGCATGATCACAAGCATGGCGCACTTAAGCAGCACGCCCGAAAGCAGGGCCGAGACAGGGCTCGGGGCCTGGGAGTGGGCATCGGGCAGCCAAGTGTGCATGGGGAACAGGCCGGCCTTGGTGCCAAAGCCGATCACGATAAACGCAAAGGCGAGGCGCATGAGCGTCGGGTCGAACTGGTCGGCATACGGCAGCACGCACGACAGGAATGCGGCCTCGTGGGCGTTGGGAATCACGTCGGCGGCGTTGGCGTAGATCAGCAGCGTACCGAACAGGCCAAAGGCCACGCCGGCGGTGCAGACCATCGCATACTTCCAAGAAGCCTCGAGGGCCGTCTTGTTCTTGTAGATACCCACGAGGAACACGGTGGAAAGCGTGGTTGCCTCCACGGCGGCCCACGTGAGGATCATGTTGTTGGACAGGCACGCGAGCAGCATGGTGAACACAAACAGGCTAAACAGCGCAAAATACTGCTTGGCGCGCTCGGCGGGCATGGAGCCCTCCTCGATATCGGCCTTTACATAGGGCAGCGAGAACAGCCCCGTAAGAAAACCGATAAAGCCGATGAGCAGCACAAAGATGGCACCCAGCGAATCGAGGTGGAACCACAGACCAAGAGCGCTCGCGGTTTCGCCGCTCATAAGGACGTCACCGGCCGTCATAATCGACAGCACCAGGACGGCTGCGACGGAGACCAGGTTGAGACCGGCAAACACGTTATAGGACGTGTTCTTGGGCAAAAACGCCATGACCAGCGAGAACACCAAAGGAGTCGCGAGCAAGGCGAGAATCAACGTTTCCATGGACTACCCCCTCAGCTCGGACAGGTCGCGCGCATCGAGCGAGTGGGAGTCGTCCCAAATGCGACGCACGACGATGGACATGATGATGACGGCAAAGATGGCGTCGGTGGCGATGCCGATCTCGATGATCTCGGGAGCGGTGGGGGCCAAAAGCGCGAGCGTCACATGGCTGCCGTTTTCCATAAGGCAGTATCCAAAGATCTGCTTCATGATGTTGCGCTGCGAGATGATGCAGGTGAGGCCCACAAAGAAGTGAGCGAAGCTAATAGCGAGCGCAGGCGTTGCGACCTCGGCCGTGGGCAGGCTGATCTGCGTCACGACGGCAAAGCAAATCGCGACCTCGACGGCAATGATGCAAATGGCCCACGCGGGCTTAAGGCCGGCCTTGAGCGATGCGTCGCTCGGCTCGCCCATCTTCTTGTATGCGCGGTTGAGGATATAAGGGACCAGGACGACCTTGGTGATAAAGGCAGATCCAGCCCACATAAGCAGCTCCTGCGCACCGGTGGTGACACCGAGCGTGGCGAGCAGCCCCACGAGCACCAGCGACTGCACCGCATACCAGTTGATGGCATGTTTGATGTTCTTGGAGACGACCACCATGGTGGACGTGACGATCAGAAGGCCGCCAAGGATGTTGACGATCGAATAACCCATGTCGTTCTACCTCCTAACCGATCCAGCTGGCCGAAAGCGGGCCGCTGACGATGACCATGATGATGAGCACGATGAACACGAACGCCATCGCGCGGGGAAGCGGGGCACCCGCAGCGACCTCTTCGCTCGGCTCTCCGGTCAGGCAATAGCCCATCCACTTGAGGAACCAGGCAAAGGTGGCGACGGTCTCGGCGACCATGATGCACACGAGCACCAGGATCGCGACGTTGCCGGCACCCACGGAAAAGCCGCCGGCGATGATCTGGAACTTCGAGAAGAACGTGTTCATGGGCGGCACGCCGGCAATGGCGAGCGCCGCGACACCAAAGCCCACGCCCGAGATCGGGTACTTCTTTACGATGCCGCGAAGCTTGGGCAGCATACGCGTGCCGAGCGTAAAGGAGAACGAACCGGCGATCAGGAAGAACAGCGTCTTGGCGAAAGCGTGGTTAAAGATGTGGCACACGGCGCCATCAAAGGCCAGCTGGCTGCCAAAGACCGAAAGGCCCAGACCAAAGAACACATAGGAGAGCTGGGCGATCGTCGAGAAGGCCAGCAGGCGCTTCATGTCCTTTTGCGGCAGGTACATAAGGAAGCCAAAGAGCATGGTGACCATGGCGTCGATAATGGCGACCCAGCCCACGATCTCGGGAATCTCGCCGGCAGAGACGAGTGCACGCGCGAACACGCACACGCCGACCTTAACCATCGAGGCGCCATGCAGGTAAGCCGAAACAGGCGTCGGCGCCTCCATGGCCGAAGGCAGCCACATGTACATGGGGACCTGTGCGGACTTGGCCCAGGCCGCAAACAGCACGAGCAAAAGGACGATAGCCTTGAGTTTGGCATCGAGGCCGGCAATCGCGGTAATGGCGAAGGTGCCGGTGTGGGCAAACACAATGGCGGCGCCCAGATACAGGCCGAGCGCACCGATATGCGTGATGATCAGGGCCTTCATGCCGGCCTTCTTGGCCGTAGGCGACATGTAGTAGCTAATGAGGCCCCAAGAGCACGCACCCGTGATCTCAAAGAACACGAGCTGGCCCAAAAGGGTCGAGCTGTACACAAGGCCGGCCATGGCACCGATGAAAGTCGCGAGGTACGCGTAGAAGCGACGACGCGGCGCGTCGGGATGCTCACGGTTATTCTCGCTCATATAGGGAATCGAATAGATCACGACAAGCAGGCCGATACCCACAAAGGCGGGCGCGAGCAGCGTGCTCATGCGATCGAAGGTGAATCCCATGACGAGGGTCTGCCCAAACGAGATCAGGGGGACCTGCGTGTCGGGCATGCCGGCGCCGGCGAAATTCGCGGCGAGGGCGATGGTGCAGACCGTCGAGACGGCGGCACCCAAAACGCTGAACCACTTGGCGTACGGACGGGGGGACAGGGCGACGAGCACCGAGGCCACCATCGGGGCCGCGATAGCGACCAAGCCGAGAAGGGACAGACTGACTGCAAATGACATTGTTTCTCCCTTCTCCTACACGCCGACGACCACGAAGACAAACGCCAGAACGGCGATGCCCACGACGGCCCAGGTCTGATTGCCGAGCACCTTAAAACGCGAGCGCGAGCAGGAGTTCTCGATCACGCCGCACACGACAAAGTCGACAAGGCACTTAACAAGGAAGATGACCGCGCCCAGAACGGCGGCGGCGCCCACGGTCGCGGGCTCGCCCCAGGGGACGAAGATCGCGCAGAACCAGGCGACGACCAGGACCTGCTTCATGGACATGGCGAGCTTGGCCATCGCAAGCGACGGGCCGGAAAGCTCGGCGAGCGGACCTTCCTGGAGCTCCTGCTCGGCCTCGGCCTGATCAAACGGCAGCTTGCCGAGCTCCATGTAGCAGGCAATCGCAAAGGCGATGCCGGCGAGGATCACGGCGACCGGCGCGTCGACGGCGCCCGTCATGATGTGCTGACCCATGGTAGCGATGTCGGTGGAGCCGCACACCAGGGCGGCGGCAAACAGCGCCAGCAGCATGGACGGCTCGATGAGCACGCTCATGAGCAGCTCGCGGACGCCGCCGATACCGGCGTAGGCGTTGGACGAATCCACGCCGCAAAGGGCGAAGAAGAAGCGGGCGAGCGCCAGGCTGTACATGATGGTGATGGCGTCACCAAAGACCGGGATGGGGCTTTGCGCCGTAAAGAGCGGCAGGCCCATCGCGAGCATAAAGGCGACGGCGAAGAACAGCGACGGCATAATGCGCAGCGCAAAGCTCGCGTCCTCGCTCTGGGACTCGGGACGCGCAAAGAGCTTGGCCAGGTCGCGGTAGTCCTGCATGATGCTGGGGCCGCGACGGTTGTGCATCTTGGCGCGGATCACGCGACCGAGACCGGAGAAGAACGGCGCGACGGCCATAACGACCACGCCCTGCAGAACGGCAAGTACGATGTTGTTCATGCTCTCCCCTCCTTAACCCATTTGCACGGCGAGCACGAGGAACACCACGAGTGCCGCGACGATGTAGCAGATATAGATGCTGTAGTTGCCGCCCTCGAGCTTAGTCGCGAGGTCGGCGAGCTTCTCGACACCCTTATGCGGGGCATCGACGAGAACCTTGTCGGGTACGGGCTCCACAGCCTCGGCCACACCGGTGAGCTTCTGGAAGAAGTGCGCGATGGACCAGCAGACGGCCGTGCAGCGGTCGCGCAGCGTGTAGAGCGGCTGCATAAACCAGGACACCTCGGAGGCAAAGGTCGTGGCCACGACAGGCATATGCTCGTTGGGAGCATAGCCGCATGCCCACGGCTGGGACTTCTGCACCTTGCCGACGGTCTTGAGCTTGCGATAACCGCAGGCAAGGCCGACGAGCACCACGAGCGCAATGGCGATCGCGGGCGTGGAGGTGGCAGCGCCGGAGTACTGGTTCATGAGCTCCATGCCCTCGGCGGCGAACACGCCACCGTACGGATGCAGCACGGACGCGGCGACATCGACCAGCACGGGCGCGATCACGGGAGCGCCAATGCCCAGCACGACGCAGATGGCCGCGAGCAGGCCCTGCGCAAACACCATGGGGACGGGAACCTCCTTGGCATTGGCAGCGGCCTCGGAGCGGGGCGCGGAGGCAAAGGAGACGCCATAGGCCTTGACGAAGCACGTGACAGCCAGCGCGCCGGTAATGGCAAGCGCGACGGCAGCGAACACGGCCACGATCATGACGGCCTTGTCGCCCTGCATGGCAGCGTTAAACAGCGACTGGTAGGTAAACCACTCGGACACAAAGCCGTTGAAGGGCGGGATGGCCGAGATGGCAAGAGCGCCGACGAGGAAGCAGATGGCCGTTGCCGGCATACGACGGAACAGACCGCCCATCTTCTCCATATTGCGCGTGCCCGTGGAGTACAGCAGTGCACCGGCGCCCAAGAACAGCTCGCCCTTAAACATCGCGTGGTTAAACGTGTGGTAGAGGGCGGCCATCAGAGCCAGGACGGCGATGCCGACCGAGTTGAGTGCCATGGCGGCCATGGAAGCGCCGACGCCGAGCAGAATGATGCCGATGTTCTCGACGGAGTGATAGGCCAGCAGGCGCTTGATGTCATGCTCCTGCAGGGCGAATGCCACGCCGAGGACCGACGAGATCGCGCCGAAGACCATGACCATAAGGCCCCACCAGACCTGAACGCCCGAGGCGGAGAGCAGGTCGAGACCAACCTTGAGGATGCCGAAGATACCGATCTTGATCATGCCGCCGGACATGAGGGCCGACACGTTGGACGGCGCCTCGGGATGTGCCTTGGGCAGCCAGCCGTGCAGCGGGATGATACCGGCCTTGGCGCCAAAGCCAAAGAAGGCGAGCACGAAGCACACGGATGCGACCGCGGGGCTAAACTGCGTGGCGCGGAAATCCGCAAAGGCAAACGAGCCACCGGCGAAGTTGGTCATGGTGAGGAAGCTCGCCATGATGAGCACAAAGCCCACGTGCGCGATCACAAAGTAGAGCCAACCGCCATGGATGGAGTTCTCGTTCTCCTCGATCACGACCAGGAAGTACGAGGTCAGCGACATGAGCTCAAAGGCGACCAGGAACCAAAACACGTTGTCGGCGGTGATGACGAGCATCATGGACGCCACAAAGGTGTTAAAGAAGAAGCCGGCGCGGCCCTTTTTGCCCGGGTACTCATCAAAGTAGTTGAGACCGTAGATCGAACCGGCAAACGCGAGCACCGAGATGAGCGCCACGAACAGGCCGGACAGCTGGTTGAGCAGCAGCTGGAAATGGGCAAACGGGAAGAACACGATGGTGTCGACCGACGTGACATCGCCCAGCACGGCCTGGATACCGGCCACAAACGAAAGCACCGCGGCGACGGCGCCGATAAGGCAGCCGGCGGTCTTGGCGGCGTTATCGGCCTTGATCAGCAGAACCGAGGCGAGCGCACCGATGCACGAGACGGCAAGCGATGCGATAAACAGCGTCATGCTATCCATTGTTTACGCTCCCTTCTGCTTTCTCGGACAGACCCTGGGCCACAGCGGTAACGTCGACGGACGGACCGTTTTCGATCGAGCGCAGGCGCTTGGCCTCGTCGAGCTCGCGATCGGCCGCGCCGCCCATGACGGTCAGTGCCTTGGTGGGGCACGCCGCCACACAATGCGGGCCTTCCGGATCGAAGGCGCACAGGTCGCACTTGACGGCGCAGGTGTACTGGCCGGGAGCCCACGTAAGCAGGCTGCTCAGGGACTTAGGATACGAAGGCGTCGGGTCGCACATGCCAGCGACACCGGCGATAGACGTGCCATCGGGATGGATGGCTCCGAAGGGGCACGCGATGGCGCACAGCCTGCACCCGATGCACTCCTGCTCCTTGACGTGGATGCGGTCGCCATCGTGCTCGATGGCATTCACCGGGCAAACCTCGGCGCAGGGGGCACCCTCGCAATGGTGGCAGGCAAGGGCGGCCGAAATACCGCCGGTCTTCACGAGCGCCAGGCGCGGCGTATCCTGAAGACCCTGCATCCGGTGGGCGTCGGCACAGGCGGACTGGCATGTTCCGCAGCCGATGCACCTCTCCGGGTTGATGTCGATGAAGCGGTTCATCCCCACTTCCTTTCAAAATAACGGGCCGGGCTCCCGAACGTACGGGACGCCCGGCCCAAAAAAGCCAACGAGAACGGGACTACACGATTTGATTCACGTGCGTCTCGTCGTCGAACTTGGCGGCGCCGGGCTCAACGTCCTGGGGAGCGGCGGCGTCCACCAGAGCCTGCTTGAGCTCGGTGTACTGACGCTCGACCTCGCCCTCGGCCCAGACCTGGTCGGCGATAGCGTCGACCTGGCAGGCGGAGAACTTGTCCTCGGGCGTGTGCGAGACCGGGTCGACCTTGTGCATGGTCAGCTCGTTGCACTTGCCGATCCACCACTGGTAGGTCATATAGACCGTGCCCTTGTTGATACGGTCGCTCACGTCGGCGCGGCTGTATACCTGGCCGCGGCGGCTGTGGATCGAGACGATGTCGCCGTTCTTGATGCCACGCGCCTGGGCGTCCGCGGGATTCATGCGGACAAAGCCGGGCTCGTCGGCGAGCAGCGCCAGCGTCTTGCAGTTGCCGGTCATCGAACGGCAGCTGTAGTGGCCGACCTCGCGGACGGTGCACAGAATGAGCGGGTACTCATCGTCGGGAAGCTCGGAGGGCGCCTCCCAGTCGTGCGCCATCAGGTTGGCGCGGCCGTCCTTGGTGGTGAACTTGCCACCAGCGAACATGTCGGGCGTACCGTGGTCGTTCACATCGGTGCTCTTGACCGGCCACTGGGCGTAGCCGCCCTCGGGAGCCATCTTCTCGTAGGTCGCGCCCACAAAGTTGGGGCACAGGCTAATGCACTCGTTCCAGATCTGCTCGGTGTTGTCGTAATGCATGGGGTAGCCCATGCGCGTAGACAGGTCCGCGAAGATCTCCCAGTCGTGACGGCACTCGCCCTTGGGCGGAACGGCCGCGTCAAAGTGCTGGAAGCTACGGTCGGATGCGGTAAAGACACCCTCGTGCTCGCCCCAGGAGGTGGCAGGCAGGATGACGTCGGCGAGCATGGTCGTCTGCGTCATAAAGATGTCCTGGCAAATGAACAGATCCAGCTCGGAGAGCGTCTTGCGCATACCGGCCGAATCGGGCTCGGTCTGCACCGGGTCCTCGCCGTAGTTGTAGAAGCAGTGCACCTTGCCCTCGTCGACCAGGTGGCCCAGGTCGGTGAGCTTATAGCCCTCCTCGAGCGGGAGCTTTTCCTCGGGCACGCCCCAAGCCTTGGCAAACTTGGCGCGAGCGGCGGGGTCGGTGACTTTCTGGTAGCCAGGGTACAGGTTGGGCAGCATGCCCATATCGCAGGAGCCCTGGACGTTGTTCTGGCCACGCACGGGCGCGAGGCCGGAATTGGGTTTGCCGATCTGGCCGGCAACGCAGGCGATGGAGGCGATGGTGTGCACCGTCTTCAGGTTCTGCTTCTGCTGGCATACGCCCATGCCCCAGCCAATGATGGCAGAGGGCTTCGCCGTGGCGTACATCTCGGCAGCTTGGTGGATCAACGCGGGCTCGACACCCGTGATGTCCTGTACGGATTCGGGAGTGTAGTTCTTGATGGTCTCCCACCACTCGTCAAAGCCGTTCGTATGTTCGGCGACGAATTCCTTGTCGTAGAGGCCATCGTTGACCAAGCAGTTGGCAAAGGCGTTGAGGAACGCGACGTTGCAACCGTTCTTGATCGGAAGGTAGAGATCGGCGATACGCGCGGTTTCGATATGGCGCGGGTCGGCGACGATGATCTTGCAACCCTTTTCTTTGGCTCGCACGATACGCCTTGCGACGATGGGGTGCGAATCGGCAGGGTTATAGCCGAAGAGGAAAATGCAGCCCGCATCCTCCATACCGGGGATGGAGCATGACATGCAACCTGAACCAACCGTGTCCATCAGACCGAGGACAGTAGGGCCGTGTCAAGTACGGGCGCAGTTGTCCACGCTGTGGGTGCCGATGCACGCACGCGTAAACTTCTGCATGACGTAGTTCGCCTCATTGCCGCCGCCTCGCGAAGAGCCGGTGGTCATGACAGCGTTAGGACCATATTCGTCAATTATGGCCTGCATCTTAGATGCGGTGAAATCCAGTGCCTCGTCCCAGCTTACGCGCTCAAGATCCGCGCCCTTAGTGCGGCGGATCATCGGGTGCAGTACGCGGGGAGTCAAGATCTTGGTGTCGTTGATGAAGTCGTAGCCGCTCATGCCCTTAAGGCACAGCTCGCTCTGGTTGGTGATGCCGTTGAGCGGTTCGGTACCCACGACCTGGCCGTTTTGGACCAGGAGGTTAAACTGGCAACCGGCGCCGCAGTACGGGCAGATCACTTTATGCTTCTCCATGACACCCTCCTTCCTTTCTCTGCTACCGAATACTCGGTACTTATTTGACAATCATTGGGCCTGTCGCCCGACGCTTACGCCTCGTTTTCGATGGTGGCGCGGGCACGCTCGGCAGTCAGTTCTGCCAGACGCTCCTCGTCTACCAGGGTGAGGCCCTTGGTCGGACACGCCTCGGCACACGCCGGACCGCCGGGACGGTCCACGCACAGGTCGCACTTGAGCACGAAGCTCTTGGTCTGCGAACCCACGCGCACGTCGCCCATCAAGACGGGGACTTGCGTGGTCGCCACGCTCACGGCGCCAAAGGGGCAGGCCATGACGCAGCTCTTGCAGCCGATGCAGTTGTCCTCGTTGACGCCGATACGATGGTTCTTTGGATCAAAGAACAAGGCGCCCGTAGGACAGGCCTTCGCGCACGGAGCGTCCTCGCAGTGGTGACATGCCACCGGCGCGGAGATCTCGTAGGTGCGCGTTACGCGCAAGCGAGGTGCGGCGATGTTGCCGGGGATATCGTGCGCCTCAATGCACGCCGCCATACAGGTTTGGCACCCAATGCAGCGCGAGGAATCAGCCACGACTCGTTTATTGCCCATGTTGTTCACTCCCTCCTGAATCCCATGCCGGAGAGACCCTGTCGACGTTGCCCCGGACCGCCCGTGGTCCGGCATCGGCGTATCGAGTGCATGCGGCGAAACAGGCACTTCGATAGAGTTCCTCCAACGATATACAGGCTAAATATACGCAGTTGCAGGTGGCAAACTTGAGCATAGGCCCTGCAATACGGGTGTATTGCAGGGGTTTTGGCAGGTTGGAATTATTCTCTAGAAGCTATAAAGGTGAGTGTATTACATGCGTACACCTCTGAGATTTTTACGCGCTCTCATTTTGGATGTACTACGCTTGTATTCGTGTTAATGGTTATTTACTTGAGCGAAATAAAGTAATCGTTATAAGATGCTCAAGTATCGGCACATGCCGCATTTGACCGACTATATTGCACGCTCATTAAGGGGGCCAGTGATGTCATCGACTCAAAAAAGAGCCATCCTGCAGGTGCGCATTCGCGAGGAAGACAAGCAGCATGCCGAGCGTCTTTACGACGCCATGGGCACATCGCTCGCCGAGGCTGTCCGTTTATTTGTCGCGCAAAGCATTTTGATGCGCAAACTCCCCTTTCAGCCGGTCGCCGTGCGCTCAAAGGACGGCACCGCCGCCTATGAATCGCTCAAAGCATATGGTGACCCCAATCGCCGCGCCGAGGAGCGCAATGCCTGGATTGAATACCTTGCCACAGAAAGTGACGATTCGATTTTGGGCCCCGAGGAAGTAGATATCCATGAGTAGCACCATCATCGACGAGACCGTCATCCTGCGCTACCTGCTTGACGACGACGAAGTTCTTTCACCGCGCGCCGCCAAGGTCATCGCCACGCGCACCGCTCGCGTCTACCCCGAAATCATCACGCGCGTCGTGGTCACACTGCGAGACGTCTATAAGGTTCCCCGCGTTGAGATTGCTGCGGCCATGAAAAGGCTGCTCGATGACGTCATGGTCGACGAGCCCACCGTTGTCGCCCTTGCCATCAAACTGTTCGGCAAAACGCATATGGACTTTACCGACTGCCTCCTCGCAGCCCGAACCGCCATCTACAACGATGATGTCGTGAGCTTTGGCAAGCCCATCATCCAAGGCATGATCGATTACCGCCGCAAGCGTCAAACCGCTGCCGACGCCCGCGACCGCGCCGCCGAAGCCCGCAGCCGAAGCACCGACTCCACCATCGACAAGCTCCGCCACCAATCCCGCAGCTAACCCCATCCGCATCTGAGTTGCGGTGAAATACGGACTGATTTATGCCTTTAAAGGCCACAACAGTCCGTATTTCACCGCAACTTATTGAAGGTGGACCGCGAACGATTTCGCTATCGGGAGTCGGCGTAGGGTTTTATTGTCGGAATGCCGTAACCGCGCATCATGGCACCGAACGATTCTACGTCGTAGGTGTCCGAGAGTTTGAAATGAATGACGTTGTGGCCCATGGCGCGAAGATTCGCGTCGCGCATGAGGGCCGCTCGATACGTTTTTGCCGCCGCCCGCTCTGGATCATTTTGAGCCTCGTCTTCAAACTTGCCTAGCCCATGCAGCTCTGCCAGCGTCCATGAGCCGTCTGGCATCTGCCAGCCATAATCTGCTAGATAATAGCCAGCGTTTCCCGGTCGCGTTATCTCAACTTGAAGCTCGGGCGCGGCAACCCCAGCGAGAATCATCGCTGCTCTCGCCTCAGACTCGCCGCCATTGTCTGACCTGCCGTCCATATACTCAAAAACGTCAAAAGCACGCGCGATGCCATGCAGCCCTCGACAATTTGCCTGCGCATATGCTCGCAGCTCTTCGCGTTCGACATCGTACTCACGGGCCAAGCCATCGACATAACCCAGCGCATAGCGAAAGGCGCTCGATCGCGCGATATCAACAACCGTTCGACACGGATCCGTCAGTGTAAACAGACCAAGCCGCCACACTTCGCCCGGGCGCCAGCGCTTGTATTCAACGAACTCATACGTATCACGCCTTGTAGACCGTGGCAGCAGCACTTGCACTTTATCCAGAAGCGTATACGCCGAGCCGATGCCGTAGAGCAACGCTGCTGTCGCTCCGCAAAACACAGCATCCGGTTCAACGACCGCAATAGCGGATGCCAGCTGAAAGATACGATCTTCAACCCCAAGATTATTCCAATAGACCGGATCCGCATACACATGGTTGTAAAGACGAAGCATGAGCTCTTCCTGCATAAGCTCGCGCGCACGGCGTTCATCCCAAGGATCAATTGTTATAAGCAGCTGTCCATCTTGATGAATTCCAACGGCCGAGAATAGCGTCCTTGCATAGGACTGCGGAAAATGTTTGCCTTTATCGAGCATGGCCAACCCCATAACCATCACGGCGGAGAGAATACCATTACGCTATCGCATGCTTCCGTCCGCAGGCCTTGCCAAAAGCTGACCAAAAGCTTGACGTCGCAGGTCAGAGCTTCAAAAAATATTTCCACTCTCGGTAGACGGTCGCTACGATCCTCCCAACGGCATCAAAATCCAACCTTACAAATAGTTGCGGTGAAATACGGACCACATGGGCCATAAAAGCCGAAAAACAGTCCGTATTTCACCGCAACTCAAGAGGGGATGTGGGGTCCCGACATGTATATGAAAATGGCTCTGGTCCCAAAAGGAATCAGAGCCATTCATCTATCTTATGGAGCGGGCGACGGGAATCGAACCCGCGTCATCAGCTTGGAAGTGTTGCGACATTTTGCACTGTGCTGTCTACCTGCGAAAACGCGGACGCTCTACCTGCTGTTTTTCCGTCTATTGCGTCTAAAAAAGCTATGTTTTATAGTTCAGTCAACGCCATTTTGCGACTATTTTGCGACCAAGATTGCGACCAAAAAGGAGAGACATGGATACCCTGCTACCTGCGGAAACGTTCGCCACCTATTCGCTAATCAAACACGACTATGTGCGCAAAGACGGCACGACCGACTACAAATGGAAAGCCCAGTACCCTTACAAGGACGAAAACGGCAAATGGAAGAAAAAGACCGTCACGCTCAAGACCGAGGGACGCGACAACGGACGCTCAAAGCAGGTCGAAAAGGCGGCGAACCAAGAAGCCGAAGCAATCCGCCAACAGCTCAACGAGCAGGCTGTAAAAGACCCCCACAGCGGCGAGACGGTAGCCGAGTATTTCGGGAAGTACGTAGAGGAACGCGCAAACAGCATCGAGCGTTCATCAGTCAACGAGCTAAGGCGCATACTCAAAAGCTACATTGCGCCCAGCATCGGGAAAATCGAGCTGGACGAGCTGACCCCAGACGATGTGGCGGCATGGGTTACAAAGCTGGGCAAGAAGTACTCACCCGCCACGGTGAAGAAGTGCCTAACCAACCTGCGCTCTGCTATGCGGCAGGCGGTAGACCGCGACAGGCTCGTTAAAGACCCCACGCGCGGCGTTAAGAACCCCAAGCAGGCGCACAGGAACCCCAACGCCCTAGATGCAAAGGGACGCGCCAAGGTAGCGCAGTTCATCGCCCTAGACCCCGACAAGCCCCTAAATGTTGGGTTTGCCCTAGCAATGTATATGGGTTTGCGCGAGGGCGAGATATGCGGACTGACGTGGAAGTGCGTTGATCTGGACGAGGGAACCGTAAGCATCGAGCGCACCATAGGGCGTGACGGCTCAAAGTGGTACGTGAAGGAACCCAAGACGGGCGGCAGCAGGCGCGAGCTGTACGCCCCCTCCATCATCGCCGATATGCTCACGGCACGCCTAGCCAACGCCAAAGCCGAGTGCCTAGAGCTGGGCGTTCCGTTCGATGAAAACATGTACGTGACGGGCGGCGCTGACGGATCATTTATGCAACCCCACTATCTTTCGCATAGGTGGAGGATTGCGGCTGACGCTCTAGAGCTTATCGGTACGGAGGGAAACCGCCCAACGTTCCATGACCTGCGCCACACGTTCGCAACGGCGGCGGTTACGGCAGGCACGGATATTAAGACCGTGGCGAGCATGATGGGACACGCCAACGCAGCTATGACGCTAAACATATACGCGAGCGCCGACAGAGAAGCCAAGAAGCGCGGCGCGGCTGTGGTTGAGCAGGCGTACATGGCAGACGTTGCCCAGCACGCCAAGGACGGCTCAGTTATAGAGCTGAACAGGACGGGAACCGAGGACTAGGAAGGTAAGAGAAAGCCGTTTCGATGCTCAGCCGATTACCTGCTTGGCTTGACCGATGAACGCACGCCCATGGCGCTTGGAAGGGACGGAGGTTAATGGCCTTCCCAAACATGCGAGCGGAGTTAGAGCGTTCCGCAATCAGCTATCAACAATGCGCTGATCTTCTCGGGACTGATCTGGACAGCTTCAACTTGAAACTGGACGAGCAAGCACCTATGACCGTTGTGGAAGCCAAGCGCATCCGCGATGCTTTCTGCCAAGATTGCACACTGGATTACCTACTTGAAAGCGATAGCCCAGCCATATCAACCATCTAGCGCTATCGCAGAGCGGGAATAGAATATAGACAGGTCGGGGCGCTCGAAAGCCGAACGCCCCTTTTTCGTAACTCCCCGCACTGCAAACGGGAAATGTATACGCCGCCATTCTAGCGCATCGCTGGGACACGCGCGGCACTTGGAGGTCTAGCGCCCATGATTGACGAGCGCCTGAAAGAGCAAATGGCAGATGCAATGGCTTTTCTGCCCAACGGCGCGGTCAAGACGGCGCTACAGGCTCTATTCAAGCATTACGGCGTATCGCAATCCAAGATAGCGAAACGAATAAGCATTGACGGCGGGACGCTAAGCAGGCGGCTAGACAAGCTAAAGGGTCTATCAGAGCGCGACCAAGACCGCATCTACCAAATACTGGAAGCCGTAGCCGAGATTAGCGCCACGCCGCCCAGATCGCCCAAGGATGTTGCCGAGCGGTTCATTTGCGAGCTGGAAGAAGCGAACACATTGGAGTCACCGACCACCCCGCGCGAGATAGCCGTTATGAATATCGCCCAGATGCTCGACAGCCTGACCGACAGCGACCTAAAGCTTGTAGAGCGGATGGTCGAAAGGTTGCAGGAACATGGCAACGGCTCATAGCGCCCATTAGTGCCCATATCTCAAATATGAACAGCCCATGTGTTTTCTGCCCCAATCGAAAATTGCAGTCATTGCACAATTCGTGCAACGTGGCAGTAGCCGCAGGGCCATAGCCGCCTAATACAATTCGCATCGCTTCTACAGAGGGCTATACGCGCCTATGGAAAATAAGGCGCTCAGCCGTTGCACCGAAAACGCAACGAAAGCCGCCCAGACGCGCGCGGCGGCGTTTCTCCCCTATGGGTATCTTTCGACTTGTAAGACCGTCCACAAGTGAAAGAGGTAAGAACATGGACGCTGATACCAAGACCACAGCCCGCCAAGAGAAAGCCCGCAGCGCCGAGACGCTAGAGGAAATCTTGAACTCTGACGCGCTCGTTCTAACCGTCAAGCAGGCGGCAACCCTGCTGGATTGCAGCGAACGTTCTGTTTGCCGAGCGTGCGAGCGCGGCATGATTAAAGCCGCCAAGGTTATGAGCATGTGGCGTATCAACAAGGCGGCACTGCTCGAATATATCGGCATCGACACAGCCGCCTAATGGCTCAGCTCCATGAAGTTTGAAACCGATGAGCCGTTTTCGAGGATGTTCGCAAAGTGGTATTGGCAGATTGCCGAAAACAATTTCAGCAAGAACGAAATGCTAATCATCATGGCGTTAGCGCAAAACTTGGAAGCCGATGAGAACGGCAGGCTATACGCTTGGCGATCACGTGAAGAGCTAGCGCGGCTAACTGGAATGACCACGGGCAGCGTATCGAGCGCGATTCATAGGCTAACCAAGCCGAACCCAGCCAAGGGGCGAAACATACGCGGGCTGGAACTGAAAAGCGCGGGACACAGAAACAAATGCTCAGTCTATTACGTTATGCCCGACACGCCGATTGAGGTTAAGTTGCTCGACAACAAGAACCCCCACAACGGAAAACCAAAGGCACGCAAGCGCAAGCGTACCGACACCGACCAAGCAGCCGAACCAGAGCGGGAACTAACGCCCGAAGAACTACTCAAGGAACTGGGGCTGTAAAGATATAGCACTTGAGCTAGACCAAAGCCGTATTAAAAGGTATAGCCGCAATCGCTAAATCAAACGGCTTAAAGGTATAGCGCTTATGGCTAAACCTATCGAGCTTAAAGGTGTAGCAGGAGGGCGCATTTAGGTATAGCCCCATAGCTACACCCATAAGAAGAGAAGAAGGGGGCTGCTATACGCCCACCGCTTATTTCGCGGTGGGACGATAGCACCCCTACTCCTACTTTCAAAAATAAAAAACCGTGCGACCACTACCGACCACTCATGACGGTGAATCGCGTGGGCGGTCTGGAAGTATCCGCGCGTGGCGCGAGAGGGGGCGATTCACCCGAATGGATGAGACGGAAAGGGAGCGATCACGTAGAGAAAAGTTCGCGTTTGACGATGATGTGTTCGAGCGGCTCACGGCTATGGGGATTACCGACCTGAAAACGCGAATGGATATAGCCGAGCATGAATGGTACCTGTTCACCCTGAATTGCGAGTACTACGAACAAGAGCGGTGGAAAAGGTATATGGAACGCGAACGGCAGAGGGAAATCGAAAGGGAGTGTTTGCGTTTGATGGACGAAGAAGAAGCCGCGCGGCATGTCGAAACGCCCAACGCCGACCACGGTGAGAAGCAGGAAAGCGCCACCGACCACGACCTGCAACCCGAGGACGAGAAGCGGGGCGATGGAGGGGCAGAATTGGGAACGGACGCAACCGAGGGCGATGGGGATGAACCCGAGAGTGAAACGACCGAATCGCTCGACCTGCTACGGGAAATTGACGAAATGTTATCGGACGCGACAAGCATTATCGGAACGGCGGCGAAAAACGCCATACCCAGACTCAAGACGGGTATACCATCGCTGGATGAAAAGCTGGGCGGCGGTTTAGCTGCGGGCGTGCACATACTCATGGCACCGCCCAGTACGGGAAAGACGGCGCAATCCCTGTTCATATGCAAAAAGGCTATCAGTGATAAAGCAAACGACTGGGGAGACGAACAAGTTCTCTACTGGGGCTTGGACACGAGCGAACCAGACGTGCGGGCACGCTTGGCAAGTTGCGTATCGCTGCTAAAGGGAAAGGAACTTGGCATAGAGCCGTTTGCATACAAAGACGTTCCGAGCGATGAACTCATACGGCTAAACGAACTCAGAGAGGACGTTGAGCGCTACAGGAAGAACCCCACCAACCATGAGCGCGAATTGAGGGAGTGCAAAGAAGCTATTAAAGAGATCATGGGCGGCATCGTGGGCGATTACCTGAAAGCAGCCGATGAGGTTGAAAGGACGATGTTTAGGAGCAGCCCATGGTTTAGATTCATGAAACCGACCGACAGAACGCGCAATGAGATTAGGGAAATACTGGGCGAGGATTGTAGACCCAATGCCTGTGAAAACCATTCCCAGATGCTAGAGAACCTGCTGGAACTCAGACCGTACGTCTACGAGGACGATGGATACAAAGACATGGACACAGCCCGCGAGATGCTAAAGGACTATTGCTCCTATGAGGAGCTTGAAGAGAACCACCTTATAGGCAACCACCCGCAGGGCGATGAGGTCGAGCTGCTGCTTTCCTATCTGTACGCATGGGGCAACGTGCGCCTGTGCGTGGTTGACTTCTTGCAAAGGCTGAAAATCGCACCGAAAAACGGCAGCGGCGATGAATACCAGAAAACCGTCCAAATACTTGATCTGCTATCTAACGCAGCGATGGAATTGAAGATACCCATAATAGTAATTAGCAGTATGAGCGTAGAAGCCATACGCTCTAACAAGCCAAACATGATGAACGTAAACGGCAGCACGCGGCTTTCGTACGATGTGGAGACGATAACCGAGATGAGAGCGGAGCAAGGCGAGAAAAGCGCTAAAACGGTCACGCTGCACATAGTGAAAAACAAGAGCTATAAACCGTGCGCTTTGAAACTCAAATATTTGCCCGCGTACAACTGTTTTGGCGAGGTGAAGGAAGCGAAACAAGAGGACGCGGGCACGGCAAGGGAGGGGCGGTAACGGATCGCATCGAACCGCCCACGGACTACCATCCGCGTGTGCCCCATTCCTCTCTCCCCGACCATATTAGCGGGGCTGTAGCCCTGCGGATGAAACGCCCAAGGAGGTAGCGGGATTGAAGGAAACGCCAAAAAGGACGCTGGAAGCCCACCAAAGGGCAAGAAACGCCAAAACAAGGGCGGCACGACCGACAACCCGACCGCATACGACATAGTGAAGCGGGAAAACGGGCGCGGGGACGCGCAGAAGAGCGGCAAGCCATGGACGGACGAAGATAAGCGCTACCTGATAGCCCACGCCGCAGACGGGTACGTTTTCCTAGCAATGGCGATGGGCAGGACGGAGGGCGCGATAAGGTCGAAAGCCGATGAGATGGGCGTACGCATGACCATGCGCCCAAGGCTGGGCGGTCTGTGCCCCAACTGCGGGCGGCACAGGATGAGGGAAACCAGCACACGCGCGTACAACATGGGGCTGTGCCCAACGTGCTACGAGATCGTCAAGGCTGACGCTATGGCAGAGCGCGTGGACTTTATGAAAGCCCGCAGGCGCTACGCGGCAAATAAGAGAGAGTGCCAAAGGGAGAAGGAGCGGGCGCGGAAGCAGAACCGAGAACCCTAGCAGAGCCAACCAGAAGCCCCAAAACGGCGCACAGCGCCGAACAGCAACCACGCAGCACAAGACCGAAACAAGGCGCTCAGAGCCGTCCACAATCACCGTGGGCGGCTTTTTTCATGGCACGGGAAAGGCGAAACCGACAGCACCGCAGGGCGCACGGGCAAGTGAAAAAAGGGGCGCTTGGACAGGGCTGGAACGGTCGCAATCAAAGCGCAATCGAATGGTATTTTGCGACTATTTTGCGACTATTCATTGCGACTAAAAAAGCAGGCCAGAAGCTTTAATACCTCTGACCTGCGGTTTTTCTGGAGCGGGCGACGGGAATCGAACCCGCGTCATCAGCTTGGAAGGCTGGGGTTCTACCATTGAACTACGCCCGCAAGATATGGTCGGGACGACAGGATTTGAACCTGCGACATCCTGCTCCCAAAGCAGGCGCGCTACCAAACTGCGCCACGTCCCGAAGGTGTTGAGCAGCTAAGGTCTAAACCTTGCGTGTCCCAAAGCGAAGGAAATTATAGGGGAGACTCCCCGCCTGTGCAAGCATTGATGCCTTAGCTCCTCGAATGTGCAACAAAACGACTATGGAGCAGACCGATCACAAAGGCAACCACGGCAACCGGCGCCCACGCGGCACCGATATCCGCCAGAGGCAGTGCATCGAACGGCAGCCACGCGCCCGCAAAGAACGCATCGCGGACCGAGGTGATCACACTCTGCACAGCAACCACGCCGCCGACCCACACCCACACCTGCGGATGAGCGTCGCAAAAGCCGTGCACCAGGCCCATCAGTACCAGTACGATGGCAACGGGATACAAGGCGTTGAGCATGGGCACCGAGAACATAAGAATCACGTCGAGGCCCACATTGGAGAGCACGCACGAAAACGCCGCGAACACAAAGGCGAGAATCGCAAAGGGACGGCGCATGGCCTCCTCGGAGGCCTCCGCTCCCCCTTCGACCACATACGTCTCGCAGAAGTAACGCGAGCAGCAGCTGATGAGGCCGATGCACACGTTCATGCAGGCAAGGAAAAAGATCGCAAAGACGACGACCGTGCCGACAAGACCAAAGTGCATAGAGGCCGAACGGGCGAGGATGGCGGCGCCGTTAGTAGCATCGGGCATAACCGTGCCGAGCTGCATGCCGGCAAGCGCCAGGCCGCAGTAGATGACGGCCATGAGCACGCCGGCGATCACACCGGAACGCGAAATCTCGAAGGCCACGCGCTTGTCATCGGTAACACCCAGCTCGTGGATGGTCTCGGCGATGATAATGCCAAAGGCGAGCGACGCGAGCAGGTCCATGGTCTGGTAGCCGGTCAAAAAGCCTTGCACGGCGGCGCCTGCATCGTAGGGAGCCTGAGGCGCGGCAGCCGGTCCCAGCGGCGAGATCACGGCAGCACCCACAACCAGCACGATGAGCGCGATAAGCGCGGGACCCGTAATGCGACCAAGCACGCGCGTGATGACGCCCGGACGCAGCGTGAGCGCAAACGCGACGACGAAGAACCCGATGGCAAACACCAGACGTGCCGTGCCGAGCGAAACACCCTCGGGTAGCAGCGGCACCAGCATTTCGAACGCCGTGGAGCTCGTGCGCGGAATGGCCAGGCACGGACCGATGGCCAGATACACAGCCGCGACAAAGAACTCACCAAACTTGGGGTGCACGCGCCCGGCCAGCTCGCGGGCCGTACCGGCGAGCGCGACAGCGATAAAGCCCATGACGGGCAGGCCGATGGCTGCAATCAGAAAGCCGAGCATGGCGACCGGCGTGGCAGAACCTGCCTGCAGCGCCAGCAGCGGCGGAATAATGAGGTTGCCGGCGCCAAAGAGCATCGAGAACAGGGCGATGCCGACGGTAACGACATGGTCGGAGCGCAGACCGCGCGGGGCGGATGAGGCCATAGGCACACCTTTCGGGTCGAAACAAAAACGGGACGGGCAAAAGGCCCGTCCCGCAAGTATAAACGTTCTAGCAGCTTTAACAGGCTAAATCGCACAGAGCATCGATAGCCGTGTCGGCTTCCTCGTCCGTGTTGAAATACCCAAACGAGAAGCGAACAACACCCTGGCGCTCGGTTCCGAGCGCGCGGTGCATGAGCGGAGCGCAATGGGCACCGGGGCGCGTCGCAATCCCCCACCCTTGCATGAGCGCGTCCGAGATCTCGGCAGAGTCGATATCGCCCACGTTGAGGGACACGATCGCCGAGCGCGTCGGCTGGTCAAAGGCACCGTAGAGCTTAATCCCCGGAATCTCGCGCACACCGGCAAGGAAGCGATCAGCGAGCGCGCGTTCGTGAGCTGCAATCGTCTCCACCCCACCCTGGGCCTCGATAAAGTCGAGACCGGCAGAAAGTCCAGCGATGCCATGACCGTTGAGCGTGCCCGCCTCAAGGCGCGTGGGCCACTCAAGCGGCTGCAGCGCATCAAAGCTGTGCACGCCCGTGCCGCCCATGGCCCACGGGGCCACGTCAATGCCCTCTGCCACGGCCAGGCCGCCGGTCCCCTGCGGGCCCATCAATCCCTTGTGGCCGGTAAAGCACACAATGTCGAGCCCCATGGCCTGCATATCGATATGCGCCGTGCCGGCAGACTGCGAGGCATCGACGATCACAAGCGCGCCGGCCGCATGGGCTATGGCCGCCACGCGCGCAATGTCGACCGCGTTGCCGGTCACATTAGAGGCATGCGTCACCACCACGGCACGTGTACCGGGCGTGACCAGCCGATCGAGCTCATCGTAGTCGAGCACGCCATTCGCGTCGCAACCCGCATGCTCAACGGTCACACCCTGCTCTGCCGCAAGGCGGTTAAGCGGACGCAGCACGGAGTTGTGCTCGAGCACCGTTGTGACCACACGGTCGCCGGGGCGCACCACGCCATTGATGGCGGTGTTGAGCGCCGCGGTGGAATTGGGCGTAAAGCACACATGGTCCGCCCTCGGGCAACCCAAAAGGCGCGCGAGCTTGGCACGGCAAGCGTGAATCGTACGAGCGGCATCGAGGGCACCCGACGTGGCACCGCGCCCGGCATTGCCGAGCGAGCACATCGCCTGCGTCACGGCATCGATGACCGTCTGCGGCTTGTGCATGGTCGTCGCCGCGTTATCCAGGTAGATCATCGCACGACCTCCCACATATCGATCACGGTAAAGCCCTCGGTGGGAACGCCCGCCGCGGCAAGCTCGCCGCGCAGCAGTTCCTCATCCGCAGGCAACGCCTTCCATGCCAAACCGCAGCCGGCAGCGACCTCCCCGGGCACGGGAATCGTGCGCCCGGGAAGGCCGCGCTCGATGCATAGGGTCTCGCACCCCATGGCGGCCGCCGTGGTAGGAAACGTGATGACAAGCGCAGGGCGCTTCTCCCTCATGGCAACTCCAACCAATACGCTACGGGCGCACGACGCGCACGGCCTGCTCCATCTTCTCCACGATCACGTACATGTTGGTGACCTCGCCCACGGCAAGCTGGTCCTTAATGCCATAGTGGTCGAGGCAGGTGCCGCAGGTAAGGATCTCGACGCCCTGCTCGGCCAGACCCTTCAGGTCGTCGAGTACCGGTGAGCCCTCGACGGTGAGCTTGGCGCCGCCGTTATAGAACAGCATGGTCGCGGGCAGCTCCTCCTGCTGCGTCACGGCAAAGATAAAGGCCTTCATGAGCTTGTGGCCCAGCTCGTCGTCGCCGCGGCCCATGCAGTCGGTGTAGACGGAAATGACGAGCTTGCCCTTGCCGGCGCTGGCATCGCAGAAGGCAGTGCCATCCTGCTCGGGATCAGCCACGGCAACGGCGCCAGAGGTCGCCACGGTCACGTGCCACTCGGCGTCAGAAACCTTCTCGACTGAGGCCGTGCAGCCCTTCTCCTGCGCCATCTTGGAGATGTTCTTGACGGCGGTCTCGTTATCGACCGAGGTCACGACTGTACCCTCGCCATCAAGCTGCTTCAGGGCTTTGAGCGTCTTGACGACGGGCAGCGGGCAGGCATCGCCCATGGCATTGACTTCAATCTTGGTAGACATAGTATTTCCTTTCGAATTAATCGTTTTAGAACGGTACAGAGCTCAATAAACGTGTCGTTAACGGACAACGTGGACGGCAGGACCGCCTGGCACCGGCTCGCACACGCGACCGACAACGGCGGCGATACGCCCCTCGGCATCCAGACGGCGCGCAAGCTCATCCACATCCGCCGCGGGCGCCGCAATAAGCAAACCGCCTGAAGTCTGTGGATCGTACAGCGCATCCAACATGCCCGGCTCAAGGTCCTCGTCGGCCGTCACGCGCGGGCCAAAGAAGTCCTGGTTGCGGTAGGAGCCAGCGGGGATAATGCCCAGACGCGCCATGTCGAGCACCTGGTCAAAGAGCGGCACCGCCCCCGACGCAAGCTCAATCTGCACGCCCGAGCCCTCGGCCATCTCGCACGCATGCCCAATCAGGCCAAAGCCCGTAATGTCGGTGCAGCCGTGAAGTTCGAGCCCCTCGGCCAGACGAATCGGCGCCTCGTTGAGGGTGCACATCGAGTCAAACATGGCTGCGGCCTCGTCCTGCTCGATAAGCTCGCCCTTAATGGCCGTGGTGATGATGCCCGAGCCCACCGGCTTGGTGAGCAGCAGTACATCACCCGGGCGCGCCCCACCGTTGGCAAGCATGCGGTCGAGCTGCACAAAACCCGAGACGGACAGGCCGTACTTGGGCTCATCGTCGTTGATGGTGTGGCCGCCCGCGATGGTGCAGCCCGCCTCGACGCACTTGTCGGCGCCGCCCGCCAAGATCTGACCGGCCACCTCCACCCCTAGGCAGCTGGGGATGCAGAGCAGGTTCATGGCATGCGAGGGAGTGCCTCCCATGGCGTAGATGTCCGACAGCGAGTTGGCGGCGGCGATCTGGCCAAAGAGGAAGGGGTCGTCCACCATGGGTGGGAAGAAGTCGACGGACTGCACGAGGCCCAGGTTCTCCCCCACCTTGAAGACGCTCGCATCGTCGGAGGTATCGAACCCCACGAGCAAGTTGTCATTATGCACATTGGGCAAATCGCCCAGGACCTGGGCGAGGGCTCCGGGAGCCAGCTTGGCGGCTCAACCGCTCGCGGCCGTCATAGACGTGAGCTTAATCTGATCGTCAGCCATCGATACCTCCTCTCATCGGTCAATCATTTTCTCCCAGTATACGCATGAATGCGAGCCGACGGCGGATGCATTAATTGAGCGCCTGTGCGCGAATCGCCGCGCCGATCGCTCCGGCAAAGCGAGCCTGGGGCGAGGTGGTCACCGGCGACCCCAGTAGCTCGCCCAACCGCTCCACCACGAAGGCGTTCTCGCACAGGCCACCGGTCAGGTAGTACGGGGCGCCCGCGGCCTGCCCGGCCATGGTCGCCACGCGCGAGACCACGCTGTCGATCACGCCACGCGCAATGTTCTCGCGCGGCTCGCCACGACCGACCAGGCTGATGACCTCGCTTTCGGCAAACACCGTGCACATGCTGGAAATCTTGGTAGGCTCGCCGGAACGTGCCAGATCGGCCATCTGCTGCTGGGAAATACCTAGGCGGTCGGCCATGATCTCCAAAAAGCGCCCCGTGCCGGCGGCGCACTTGTCGTTCATGGCAAACTTGGCCACTCGGCCACTTTTAAGCTGAATGACCTTGGTGTCCTGACCGCCCACGTCGATCACGGTGCCGTGATCGCCAAACAGGCGCACGGCACCGGTACCGTGGCAGGTAATCTCGGTCACGACCTTGTGCGCATAGGGCACGGCGACACGACCGTAGCCGGTCGCGACCACGCGCACGTCGTCGGCCGTCACGTCGTAGCCGGCCGCTGCCAGCGCCTCGCGCAGCCGCTCGGAAGCATCGGCCGAGGAAAACCCGGTTGGCTGCACGCACGTCCACGCCACCGAACCCTCCCCGTCGACCACGGCAGTCTTAGCCGCCGTAGACCCGATATCGATCCCGATCCCTATCATGGCTCTCTCCCAATCTAAACATCAAAGGTAGCGGCGCGTTCAGGCGCCTTAGCTCTAGGTTTCTCAGGTGCCGGAGATTGCCCCGAAAGAGGAGCGCAGCGTACTTTGGGTACGCAAGCGACGGTTTGAGGGGCAAGATCCGGTGTCTGAGGAAGCTAGAGGGTTTCGATGAAGGCGGCGATGCGCGTCTCGATCTGACCCATGTCGCCATTGCTGTAATCGGTCTCAATCTTCATGTACGGAATGCCCGCACCCTCGACAGCCTCCTGCATGCGCGCGCTCTCAACGTTGAAGGTGTGGCAGGCCTGCAGCACGCTCTCTACCACGCCATCGACATGGTACTTCTCGCACATAGCCAGCGTGTTTCCCATGCGGCCTTCGTTAGGCGTCATGACCGAGCAGTTGATGTCCAGGTAGCGGTCGGCGATGGCGCGCAGGATGTCGGGAGCATCCGGGTCGATCATCATGGCCGCCGTGCGCTCGCCCGAGCAGTCGTCCATGCACACGACCACACCACCGTTGGACTCGATGGTGCGGCCGATCTTGTTGATCACGCCGCCCACCGGGCAGCCAGTGATCAGAATGCGCTTGGCATCCGCCGCGACCGGGCGCTCGCCAGCCTCGTAGGACTCACGCAGCTTGGCGACCTTTTGCTCCAGCTGCTGCGTGTAGGCCTCGATATCAAAGCTGAACGTACCGGCGAACATGGTGCTCATCAGGTCGACGCCGCTCATGGCCGCCGGCTGGTTGGCCTGCAGCGCGAACATCTCGAGCTGGGCCGCACGCAAGCGATTGCGACGACGGACAGCGGCGCGCAGGTCGTCATCGGTGATCGTAATACCGTAGAAGTTCTCAAGCTCTTCCTTGAGCAGGCGGCACTCCTCGTACCAGCCCTCGCGCTCATAGGCACGATCGCGACCCTGCGGCAGGTGCAGAATGTACGTGCGCTTGAGCTCGTTGAGTAACTCGTACATCTTCTTCTTGCCGTCGCAGGTGGTCTCACCGATGATCATGTCGCTAAAGTACGTAAACGGGCACTTTTGCGAGTAGGCAAAGCCGTAGGTCGACTTGATGAGCGGGCAGAGGTTTGCCGGCAGCACCTTCTCGGCCTCGGGAATCACCTCATCGGACGTACCGCACAGAGCGACACTTGCGGCCCCCGCGGCATCGATAATCTCGAGTGGCGTATAGCTGCACAGGAAGCCGACCAGGCGATTACCCGCCTGCTTGTAATCCTTGACGCGAATAAACGCCGCCTTGCGCTGCTCGTTGAACTCTTCAAACGTGGACGGCAACGGCTGCTCAATATTATCCGACATATAACTCCTAAACCTTTTAACCAACCAAGGAAACGGCTTTCCCAGGTGCCCGAGGTTGCCGTGAAAGATGAGCGCCGCATACTTTGGTAGCAAGCGACGGTTTGAACGGCAAGATCGGGTGTCCGGGAAAGCCGCCGGGACGGATAGCCCTAAATGGTTTCCAAGAAGGCCTCAATCCTGGTTTGTAGCTGGCCTGCATCCTCGCCGGCGTAGTCGGTCGTGATGTGCATAAACGGAATGCCGGCCTCCTCGGCAGCCTTCTCCACGGCAAACGACTCCATCTCGTAGAGCGTGCAGAACTGCAGGGCCACGTCGACGATGCCGTCGGCATGCAGGTCCTTGGCCATCTGGACAATGTCCTTCATACGCTGGTCGTTGGGCGTAAAGACGGCGCAGTTGATCTTAAAGTAGCGCTCGGCGATGGCGTCGAGCATCTCGTCGACCGTCTCACCGGACTCGTCGACCAGATCCTTGTAGTAGCGCGAACCCGTGCAGGACTCCTCGCCCACCACGACGCCGCCGGCCTTCTCGATGAGGTTGAACAGCTTCCAGTTGGGCACGGCCATGGGCGTGCCGGTGTACAGGATGCGCTTGGTCCCCTTGGGCGCCACGCCCTCGCCGGCCTCGACACGCTGCTCGCACTCAGCCGCCATATCGTTAATGGCTCCGGTCAGACGCGGCGTGTCGTCCATAAAGGCGGCCTGAACGGTCAGCAGGCTGTCGAGACCGCTGATGGGCGCAGGGTCGGCAGCGCGGGTCTCAGCGAGGCGCTGCAGGGCGCGGCGCTTCTCATTGACGGCGTGGATGGCAGCCTTCAGACGCTCGGGCGTAATCTTGACGCCGCACTCGTCCTCGATCTTGGCGGCGAGCTTCTTGACCTCGGCCTTCCAGGTCACGAGCGTCGACTCGTCGTGCACGTTGGGAATATCCATGACGTACATGTTCTTTTGCGTGGCAAAGAACTCGTAGGCTTTCTTCTTACCGTCGCAGGTGTTCTCGCCTACCACCAGGTCACTCGACTCAATGTAGGGGCAGACCTCGCCCAGCTTAAAGCCGGCAAAGCTCTTGATAAGCGGACAGGTGTTGCGCGGCAGGTGCTCCTCGACCTTATCGGTTGCCCAATCGGCACCCGAGCACAGACCAACGGGAATGCCGTCACAGGCAAGCACGATCTCCTCGGGCACGTAGACGCAGAACGAACCGACGATCTTGGTGGCCTCGCCGGCCTCCTTCTTGTCGAGCATCTCCTTAATACGGCCGCTGTGGATGTTGGTGGCCACAAAGTCCAGGTAGGACGTGGACTTGGGGCGATTGTTCTGCGTCAGGAACATATCGCCGTACATCTGGCCCACGGCGCCCAGCAGCATATCGTGGTCGGCAAGATTCATGCCGAGGCTCTCCCACATCGGATGGAAATCAAATTCTTCAGCCATAACGGTTCCCCTCTCGAACCAAAAATGAATAGCTACGGTATTGCTGCACGGTGGGTGGCGAAAACCCAGCCGCGCCTAAACCCGGAATTTTGGGGAACCTGCCTTGCGGACAGTTATTTAGTTGTGCGTCGTCTCTCCCGGAGCCGTGAACATACCTGCTCATATGCGACTCCGAGCCATGTATAGGGCACGCGCGGCAACGCGGCGAATGTATGTCGTCTGCGGCATGTGCGCACCCTCCTTTACAAGTTGAGGTCAACTATATCAACGGTCATCGACCATGCGAACACCGTTGACATTCGTACGACAGCGTCGTGTGCAGTCGTTTAATAAATAATTATCTTGACTGATAAGGATTTGTCATTCCTCATTCGGCAAACGGCAAGACAAAACCGCCGAGGCTTATATCCCCGACAGCATTACCCGGCGCTATCGACAAACCAAATGGATCCTACTCGCATCGAAGTGCATGCGCAGCGTCTCGCCTGCTTGTGGCAGCTCGTCGACAGGCATGCCCACTTTATTGACCTTCCACTGCAGACGCGTGGGCGCATCGGCACGCGGCACGTCCAATAGCACCAAGCGCTCAAAGCGCGAATCACTCACACGGGCCACGTGCAAGTCATAGCTGTTGCGGCCCCGCTCAGCGCGATTGTCAACATGGAAGTAGCTCGCACGAATGCCCAGATATGCCACCTCATCGGGCACCTCACGACCCACGCTAAAGGTCATGCCCCAATCGAGCGCCTCAACTTCTTGGGATCCGATCTTGCGCGCCCGGCTTGTGTTCTTGCAGCCCGTCAGGCGCAGCGCCGCCAGCGTCTGCGGACAGCGGACCACGTCCTCGACGGAGCCGATCTCCTCGACGTGCCCGTTATGCATCACGCAGATGCGCTGGCACAGGCGACATGCCTCGTCGATATCGTGGCTCACGTAGAGCACGGTGCGGTTGCACACATCGAACAGGTCGAGCATGTTCTGCTCGAGGGCGCTCTTAAGATAGGAATCGAGTGCGCTCATGGGCTCGTCGAAAATAAAAATGCCCGGATGCGCCGCCACCATGCGCGCAAGCGCCACACGTTGCTGCTGACCGCCCGAGAGTCGCGCGGGATAGCGGTCGGCAAAGTCGGCCAGGCCGAAAATGCCCAGATAGCGCTCGGCCAGCCTTTTGCGCGCCGCGGCGTCGCCCGCATCCTTTACGCCGGCGCACACGTTATCGGCCACCGTCATATTGGGAAACAGCTGATAGTTTTGGAACAGCAGAGCGCATTTGCGCTCCTGAGGCGACAGGTTAATGCCCGCGGCCGAGTCAAAAAATGTCACGCCGTTGACGACGATCTTGCCCTCGTCGGGCGTCTCCACACCGGCAATGCAGCGCAGTGTGCAGCTCTTGCCGCAACCCGAGGCGCCCAGCAGCGCCACGCGCTCCTCGCCGGCCTCAAGCTGCATGTCGAGCACAAACCCGGGATAACGTTTCTTAATATCCAAAACGAGCGACATAGCTTATCGACCTCCCTGCCGCGCCGCATCATCGCGCATGAGCTCGGCCAACGCCTCGCGATCGATACGTAGCGCATCGCCGCCGACTGGGTCGAGCGAATCGCCCTGTCCGGAGAGATCTTTGGCCTGTTTGCGCTCCGCACGGGAGAGACCACGCTCGCGATACTTTTGCGAATGCGCCGTGTACATGTTGATGAACAGGATGACCAGGAAACTGAACACGATCACGACGGCGACCCAAAAGAGGGCCACCGACGTGTTACCGCCCATCCACTCAAAGTAAATCGCAATGGGAATGGTCTGCGTAATGCCGGCATAGTTGCCTGCAAAGAACAGCGTGCAACCAAACTCGCCCATCGCGCGGGCAAAGGCGAGCACCGTGCCGGCGGCAATCGAGGGCCAGGCAAGCGGCATCATAAGCTTGGTAAAGATGCGACGCTCGGACCATCCCAGGGTTCGCGCCGCATCGAGCATCTGCGTGTCGAGGCTCTCGAAGGCTCCGAGTGCCGTACGATAGACGAGCGGGAACGACACAACCACGGCAGATATCACCGCCGCGGGCCACGTAAAGACGATCGAGACGCCGTGCGCGATGAGCCACTGGCCCACCCCGGTCGAGCGACCAAACAGCATAAGCAGCAAAAAGCCGCACACCGTAGGCGGCAGCACCATGGGAATGGTAAAGACCGAGTCGAGCAGGCCCTTGATGCGGCTCGTCGTACCCATAGTCTTCCACGCGGCAAACAGGCCCAGTGCAAAGGCAATCACCAGGGCGAGGCCGCTCGTTTTGATAGACACCCAAAACGGGCGATAGTCGATGTCGCCCAAAAAGGAGGCCAGAGAGGTCAAGGGGCCCTGCTCATCCCGCAACACGACAGACGATGCCTCTACCATTTGAGCGCTATCAAGCCAACGCGCGCCGCCCTTGGCATCACCCGAGGCTGATGCAATCACCACATAGCGGTCCCCATCCGCACCGCGCTCGTCAAAGCCATAGGTATACCCGCCGGCATCAAACGTTGTTTCCGCGGTGACATACCAAGGAAGATCCACGTCCCCCAGCTGCGCACCTCCCATGCAGTTTACGCTGTCGAGCTCACAGACGAGGGCCTTGAGACCCGATACACACTCGCTGTCCTGCGGATCCAATCCATACCTCTCGACCGCCTTGGGCGATATCCACACCACAACGCGATCGGCGGCAGGCGCCACTACAAGATCCACGTCCTCGTCAACGGGAAACCGGTAGCCCTCAGGCTGGCCCTCCATGGCACGAGCGGTCCCCTTGGCCAACCGCTCAAAACCCTCGATCCCATAGGAAAGCCCATGGGCGGTCGCAGCAACCTGAGCTCCATCCTCAGCGTCTCCAGCAAACGCAAATCCCGGCACCCAGCAAAGCGTGAAGGTCAAAGCACAGGCGACAAGGATGCGGAATCTATTAAGCACGAAAAGCTCCAAGCGAATACAAGGACGGAGTGAAACACAAAACGATGGAATTATCGCGCCAAGCCGCACTACGCGGAAAGCTCAAAGCCGTACTTAGCCCAAATCTTCTGAGCCTTCTTGTTGGTCAGGCAAAAGTCGATAAACGCCTTGGCCTCGTCGGCGTGCTCGGAGCTCTCGGCAACGGCACCCGGGTACACGATGGGCTTGTGCGAATCCTCGGGGCACACGAAGGCCTCCTCGATGCCGTCGTAGCGGAAGATATCGGAGCTGTAGACAAAACCGGCCACGCAGTCGCCTGTGGACACATAGGCGGCGGCGGTACCAACTTTGTCGGCCAGGGCCACCTTGTCGGCGATCTCGGGAGCATACTCGCCATCGTCGCCCTCGGTGCCGGTGTAGAGGCCCACGGAGGCCAGGGCCTGGTTGGCGTACTTGCCGGCGGGAACGGTCTTGGCGTCGCCGATGGCGATCTTGCCGTCCAGGTTCGCGACGTCGGCGATGGCCTCGACCTTGGTGTCGGAGCCCTCGGCGCGAATGATCACGAGGTCGTTGACAAACATGTCCTCACGCGAATCGGCGTCGACGAGCTCGGCGGCCTCGGCGTCATCCATGGTGCCCTTGGAGGCCGTGATGAGCACGTCGACGGCGGCACCGGCGCGCATCTGCTCGACAAGGTCGCCAGACGCCTTAAACTGCGTGTCGGCAAACGTGGTGCCGGTCTGCTCGGTGTAAAGCTCCTGAACCTCGGGAAGCGCCTTCTCGAGCGAGTTAGCGGCGAAGACCTGCAGCTCAACAGCCTTCTTCTTAGAGGAAGACCTGGCTGAGCCGGTAGCGGAACCAGCGAGCTCGGACGTCTTGTTGCCCGAGCAGCCGGCAAGGCCAAGGCCGGCGGCAGCGGCAGCAGAAAGCGAGACAAAACCGCGGCGAGAAACCATATCGAACATATTCAACCCTTTCGGACCTTGTGCCCGGGTACCCCACCGCGGGCTTTAATCTGCAATCAGATTATACTTCTACGAGAATAATGATAGTGAGAAATTATTCTCGCTAGAGAACATAGTTTCGAGTTGCCGTGCACCTCGACGTCGCTTCGGCGGAAAACAAAGGCGGAGCAGCCGTTCAGGTCGCCCCGCCGCAGGTAAACCGCTTAGTTGGTATGTCCGCCGCCCGCTGTCATCTGAGCCGCATGCTCCAGCTGGTCTGCTATGGCCTCCCAGCTTTCGCGGGCGGCCTTCGTAGAACCGGGAAAGTTTACGACAAGCGTATGACCTCGTTGCATGCAAATAGCGCGCGAGAGCATAGCGCGGCGCGTCTTGGTCATCGAGTACGCACGGATTGCCTCTGCAACACCCGGCACATCGCGGTCGCAGACGGCACGCGTCGCCTCGGGCGTCACGTCGCGCATCGAAAGTCCCGTGCCGCCACAGGTGAGCACGACATTGGCGTGGCACTCATCGGCAGCTTCCACAATGGCATCACCAATCTCGCTGACGTCGTCGCGCACGACCACATGCGAGGCGACCGTCCAGCCCTGCTCCTCGATAAGTTCCTCGAGTGCGGCTCCGGCCTCGTCCTGCGCAAAATCGCGCGTGTCCGAACACGTCACGATCGATATCTTCAACTCCAAAGTCTTCCTCCTACAACACCGTGCCCTCGGGCAGGTCGACACGCACGACATCCACAACGTCGCCCGCCTTGAGCTCGCACGGTCCTTCGTCAATACGCAGCAGGCAGTTCGCACGCTGCATCGTACCGAGCAGCGCCGAATTCTGCGTCTTGGCCTCGGTCACCAACAGCCCACCGGTCTCGGGGTCGCGCAAAACCGTGGCGCGATCAAAGAAGCGGCGATGCTGTCGCTTTTTCACGCTATGCGTGAGCGTCGCCTGCTGCACGGGACGCGCACCCTCGGCAAAGCCGCGCATCTTGCGAATCGCCGGGCGGGCAAGCATCTCAAAGCCCACATACGCCGCCGCGGGATTGCCCGAAAGCCCCAAATATGGCTTGTCCCCAAGCAGACCAAACGTGATGGCCTTGCCCGGACGCATCGAGATGCGATCGAACAGCACCTCGCCCTCGCGCCGGACGAGCGCCGTCACGTAGTCGTAATCGCCCGCCGAGGCACCACCGCTCGTAATGACAAAGTCGCACTCCTGCACGGCACGATGAACCAGCTCGGCAATCGCCTGCTCATCATCGGGCGCAATGCCGTAGAAAACAGGCTCGGCTCCTGCATCGAGTGCTTCGGCCATCAACGCCGACGAGTTGGAGTCGCGAATCTGCCCGCGCGCCGGCACGTTACTCGGTGCGACCAGCTCCGTGCCCAGCGAGATGATGCCCACACGTGGGGCAGCATGCACCTTCACGCTCGCGTATCCGGCGCTTGCCAGCAAGCCGGCGCCCGCCGGAGCCACGACCTCACCGGCGTGCATCACAACATCGCCGGCATGGGCCTCCTCGGCGGCAGAGCGAACGTTCTCCCCCACCTTGGCCGGCGCCGAGAACCTCACACGCGAGCCCTCATTGCCGTCACCGTCGAGCACATCGACGATCTCGTATTTCACCACGGCATCGGCACCTTCGGGTACCGGCGCGCCCGTCATGATGCGGACCGTCTCGCCCGCGCCGATTGTGCCCTCAAACACATGGCCCGCAGCCTCGTGTCCGATAACGTCGAGCGTCACCGGCGCCTCGCCAGACGCCTGCGCCAAGTCCGCCGAGTGCACGGCATATCCGTCCATAGCGCTGTTGGCAAACGGCGAGATGTCGATATCGGCCACCGCGTCCTCGGCCAAGGGGAGACCGGTGGCCTGCCACACGGGAATCTCGACGAGATCGGTCGGAGCAACATGCGACAGAACAATCGACTGCGCGTCCTCCAGCGGAATGAGTTTCTCTGCCATATGCACCTCTTAATGCCACGGCGCACAACAGGGGCGCCGATTCTTTATGCTTGTCTCAGTATAATCCCCCGACGCGCGACCGCGACTCGGCCTGTACCCGCAAATACACCTGTCGGTTGCAGGCCGCGAAACAGAATGGACACCAACCCACCGGCTCATCGCGTTTACCGCGTTTTATAATGCTTGCGTTGCAACCTAAAAGAGGAACGTATGGCTCATAACGACAAACCCGAAAGCGCAAACGAAACGCAGGATCATTCCCAGCCGCTCGACGACGGCGGCTTCTTCTCCCTGAACGATGTCATCATGGCCGGCAGGCATCAACTCACCCGCTCCGAGCATCTCCTGGCTGCCGACACGCGCCGCAACGCCCGCAATCTGCTCGCGAGCGCCAAGTTGCTCGTGCTCGTCGTGATCGTCTCGCTCGCCATGGGCGTAGCCGCCTGGGCATTTTTGGCCTCGCTGAGCATCGCGACCGACTATCGCGAGCACCACGTGTGGATCTACGCCCTGCTTCCAATCGTGGGCGTGGCCACCGCATGGGTGTACAAGAACCACGGCCTTGCCGCCAAACGCGGCAACAACCTGGTCATCGACTCTGCCCTGGGCACCCGTCTCATCCATGCCCGTATGGCCGTCCTCACCTTTGTGTGCTCAACGCTTACGCACCTAACGGGCGGCTCTGCCGGCCGCGAGGGCGCTGCCGTGCAGATCGGCGGCACCATCGCCAGCAACATCTCGAACCTCGCCCATCTTAAAAAGCATGACCACCACGACCTCATGCTTGCCGGCATCTCATCTGCCTTTGGCGCCGTATTCGGCTCTCCCCTTGCCGGAGCGTTCTTTGGCATGGAGATGTGCTTTATCGGCAAGATCGACTACACCGCTGGCATCTACTGCCTGGTTGCCTCGTTTACTGGCTACTTCACGTCGCTCGCCCTAGGCACCGAGTATGAGGCGAATGTCATCGCCAGCGTCCCCGGCATGACGCCCCGAACGGTCGCCATCGTTGTCATCAGCGCCATTATCTTTGGTCTGACGGCACGCCTCTTTGCTTGGTCGGTTCGCACCGTCAAAACCCTGTACGGTCGCTTTATCGCCAACTACCTTGTCCGCGCGCTCGTGGGTGCACTCGTGGTGCTCGCAGCCTACGCGATGCTCGATGCCTGGAAGTACGCTGGCCTCGCCACCTGGCTCTCGGGCGCCGGTTTCGCCGGCAATACGACCCTCGCCGACGCCGCCATCAAGTTGGTCGTGACGGCGCTCACCCTGGGCGCCGGCTTCCAAGGCGGCGAGGTCACACCGTTGTTTGGCATCGGAGCTGCGCTTGGCGGCTGGATTGGCTGCCTCGCTGGAATCGACCCTAGCTTTTTGGCGGCCCTCGGAATGCTCGGCGTGTTCTGCGCCGGCCTCAACGTGCCCATCACCACCTGCATGATGGCCATCGACCTGTTCCACGGCACGGCGGCCGGGTTCTTTGTCATCGTTGCGTTTATCAGTTATCTTGCCGGCGGCCACCGCGGTGTTTATCCCGCCCAGCGCATCGTCTCGCCCAAGCGCCGTTCGCTCATTGTGGACGAGGGTGGTACGGTGGCAGAGGCTATCGAGCGCCACAACGACCTGATAGAGTAGACGTAATAATCGCTGTGCAGCCACAATCGGGGACAATGAAACCCGAGCGTGACCGCACCGTCACGCCATACGCCGGGAGCCGCCCCATGCACGCAACAGATTTTGGTCGCACGCTCATCATCGCCAATCCCGCCGCCCAGTCGGGTGCGGCACGCGAAGTGGCCGAGCGCCTGCAGCGCTTTTTGGACATGACCGCGCGCTCATCCCAGTTTGACCTGGTGCTGACCGAACGCATGGGACACGCCAAAGAACTTGCCGCGCAGGCCCAGGGCTACCGCACGGTTATCGCACTCGGCGGCGACGGCGTGATCCACGAGGTCGTCAATGGCTTGATGATGCAAGAAGAGGCGGTCCGACCGGCGCTTGCCGTCCTGCCCGTAGGCTCCGGCAACGATTTCGCCCAGACGCTTGGTATCGACGATTTCTCCGGTAAAGATTTTGGCGCCCTGCTCACCTGCGAGCTGCAACGTCAGGACATCGGGCGCATTCGCACATGGAACCCCGCGAGCGGTAGCGGCGAGGCAACTGTCGAGTATTACGACCAGACGCTCTCCGTCGGCATTGACGCCGCCATCGGCCTGGGCACCACCGAGCTGCGAAAAAAGACGGGGCTCACCGGCGCTCCGCTCTATACCCTTTCGGGCCTGGAACAGTTTGGCCTGCGTTATCGTAACTACCCCATGACGGTCAGCTTTGACGGCGCGCCCGCCGAGCGCGTGCGGGCGATTATTATGGCCATCCAGCTGGGCCCCACCTATGGTTCGGGCTATCGCATCTGCCCCGATGCCGACCCCCGCGACGGCGCGCTCGACGTTTGCTACGCGTGTGGCCCCGTGCCCCGCGCAGTCGCACTGCCCATGTTCCTTTCGGCCAAGGACGGCCACCACACCAAGCTGCCGCCGGTGCGCATGCGCCGCTGCCGCCATGCCGAGCTCACCTTCGAGGAGCCCGACTACCCCATCCAGGCCGACGGCGAGCCCATTGTCGCCTCACGCATCGAGGTCGACATCCTCGCCGGCGCCCTCCACGTCTGGCACCCCACCCGCTAGCCATCCCTAAGTTGCGGTGAAATAGGGACTGTTTATGCAGCTAAAAACGCAAAAGGGGGTGCGGACGATTTCTTGGACCGCGCCTAGGCGTATCCAAGCTTCCTGCGGTATTCCATCGGGCTCAGCCACCCGAGGGACTTCTTGATGCGCCCATCCCGATAGTACACGAGGTAGGCCTCGAGCCTCCCCATGAACTCCTCGGCCGTCACGCCCTCCCAGTCCCTGTAGCGGAAGAACTCGTTCTTGAGGCGCCCGAAGAAGCCCTCGCAGGCCGAGTTGTCCGGGCTGCAGCCCTTCGCGGACATGCTCCTGACCAGGCCGTTCTCCTCGCAGATCCCGATCCACTCCGGCCAGCGGTAGTGGCCGCCCCGGTCCGAGTGGATCGTCGTGCGCGCCCCCGCCGGCCTCGCCGCGCAGGCCTTGAGCAGGCTCGAGTTCGCGAGGCGCTTGTCGGGGTGCAGCCCGATCGACCA
>ENA-OQID01000068-OQID01000068.1-human-gut-metagenome-genome-assembly--contig:-NODE-68-length-80375-cov-8.871416_pt1 | contig 80375 bp, 68 predicted proteins | sample MGYA00242567_ERZ504727 | MGnify/ENA primary metagenome ERZ504727 (study PRJEB26092, sample SAMD00036215) | human gut metagenome | host: Homo sapiens | study: EMG produced TPA metagenomics assembly of...
CCCGCACGGAACCCCGCACAAGCCCCCGCGCGGGGCGCGGGGCCTGGTGGAGGTTGCCGTGCAGACCCCTGACGGGCCGCGCCCTCCCGCGGCGGCTTTCGCCGGAGCTAAAGCGACGCGCGGCGGGGTCGTGAGGCGCACACGCGAGGGGCGGTGCCGACGCCGTGCGGTTAGGAGGAGCCAGATGGGCTACTACGCATGGGGTACCGGCGAAATTAAGTTTGCGTCCAAGGAGGAGCTCGAAGCCGCCGTAAAGGCGTTGAAGAAGATCCCTGCTAGCGCGAATTTCAAGGGCATCGAGAAGGATTACCCCGACCATGAGTCGTTCGAGTTCTGCAAGGCGATGTCTGAACTCGGGTTTTCCGCTGTCCACTCCAAGGATGATTTCTACCCCTATTCCTTCGATATCGAGTACGAATGGGACAAAATCGGGTCTTGGACGGAAGAGCCGTTTGAGGCGATCGGCCCCCATTGCGTCAAAAGCTATTTCAAGTGGAGCGGAGAGGACGGCGAGAGGTGGCTTGAGTCCGGGCTGCACACCGAGAAGGACATGCTCGTCGCCAGTTTCCCGGACGGTGGCGTTGAGTGCTCGAACGGCAGCATGTTCATCGATCTGACCTATGCCGACCAGAGGTTCCAGCTGTTCATCAACGTCAACGACTGGGGTGTCCCCACGTTCCATATCAGCCAAATCAAATAGATCCAATGCCGGGACGGTTGCCGTCCCGGCCTTTATTCCCCCGGCCACCGCCCAGGGGGAGCGCTCCGGCGCCGCCTAATTTCAAGAACAGCCAATGGCGGGGGCCTGCGAGCCCTCGCCCCACTCCAAAGGAGAGAACCATGAAGAACATCGACGAGAAGATCAGGAAGATCGTCGCCCTCATCGACGGGGCCGCGACCGAAGGCGAAGCGCGTGCCGCCTCGTTGGCGCTCCAGAGGCTCCTCGTTGCGAACAACCTTAAGTTGGAGGACATCAATCTGGACGATTCACCGGCAGAAGTCGGCGAGGAGGTTTGCGATCTCGGCCGTCGAATTCCCGAGTGGAAGAAAACCCTTGCACTTGTTGTTGCAGCGAACTACAGGTGCAGGGCCTACACGTCATATAGCAACAATGGAAGGACTGTCGTGTTCGTCGGTGAGGGCGAGGATTCCGTTGTCGCCTCGTGCTGCTTTAGGGCGAGCGCCAATGCGGCCGAGAACTGCTTCAGGACCTATTCCGCGCGAATGAAGGCCATGGGGTACGGGAATGTCTCACGTCAGAAGGGCGTAAAGGGAACGTGGATGCTTGGCTTCATCTCCGGTCTCAAGCGAGCCTATGCGGAGCAGGTCAGCAATGACGAGTCCATGGCGCTCGCGATCGTCGTCCCCGAATCCGTCAACCGTCACATGGATGGGATCGGCTTGAGGACGACCAAGATTAAAGTCAGGACTACTAGCGATCCTTATGTCAAAGCCGACGGCTATGAATCCGGTTATGGGTTCGGCAGAGGCGACAGAGTGACCGCCGCATCGGCATAAGACGAAATGCCGGGGCCGCCAAAAGACGGCCCCGGCATTTTTCTATTTAACTCGATCTAAAGGACAATGGGGCTCCGGTATCGAATGGGAAATCATTTATCGCCGGGCCCCATTGCCAGTTCGATCGTTAGACGAACTACTGAAATATGGAAAAGGTGAATACATGAACAATGGGAAAAGCGAACTACAGAATTACGTAATAACGACAAGTTGCAATAGCGTAAAGGCAGCAAACCTTAAAATGCGAACCACGAAACTACGGAATAGCAGAACTATTGAACATCGTACCGTTCGGTCCTGAATTTTGTCCGCAAGAGTCGTACGCTGCCGTACAAAACTGCGTTTTGCCCGGTAGCGTACCGCCGCCGAAGGCGGCGCTTGTTAGGGCTCTGCCCTAAAACCCGGCGCCTTCGGCGTTACGAAGTTACGTTCTTACACTATTGCATTATGTCGTAGATACACTGTGACGTAGTTACGTTTTTATGTTGTTGCGTAACCACGCAGTTCCGTTATTCAGCCCTTACGTAGTTCTATAGTTCGCTTTTTACGATAAAGAGTTATTAGCCAATATCTTCTTTTCGTTGATTTGGAAGGGCCGTCGTTCGTCAATCGATTATGAGCACGGCATATTCGGTCTCGCATTCGCGGGGCATCGCACAGTGCCGGACAGATGGGCTGAACTCCGACCCTGTCGTTATTCGCCTCATTACTTGTCAGCCAAATTGTGGCCATCAGGCTAACGAGACACACTTGGTCAGTTTGATTCAAGGCCTAGTCCCCCCGGATCGTTCAGGCGGGAGCGCGGGGTCGCTGGTGGCTGTTTTTGCCGATGGACATTATCTAGGGTGTGTCGGCAGGTTCGACTAGATTCCCATTCTTTGAATGTTCAATAGTATCGTTATGTTGCAGTTGTAATGTTGCGTAGTTCCGATATTTCGTAGTTACGTTATTCAGCTATGTCACAGTTCGGTTATTCAGCTTTTTCATTATTCACTATCTCGGTATGTACGAAACAATGCGTCGTAATTGAACCAAATGGGATGTCCGTAATCGACTCCAGCCATCCATCTTGCCTTGAGCTCTCAAGCAAGACGTGACCCACAAGATAATCGAGAAGCGATCGGATGGATTCCGATTGAAAGATCGGTTTCGCTGTGCTATTAGGGCGAGGACATTGAATTGCGGTGACCGCTTTAGATGAAGGGCGCTGTTAAACGTCGAACTGGGCTGTGGCAAGCGCCCCCCACCTTCCGTATTTTGATTTTCCCTCTATTACGTTGTTGCGTAGTTACGTAGTTGCGTTATTACGCTATTGCACTGTTCAGCAAATCATCTTTTACGCTGTTCACTATTCCAGTTTGTGCGTAATTCAGCAATGTCGTAGTTCGGCAATAGCACAGCTATTCACCTGCAAAAACATTGGCACCGCATGTCACCAAACTGTACGGCACGGTACGTGTCGCTGCTCTACGCTAGTTAAAGCATGAGTTAGGAGACGGCGCATGGGTGAAACGTCCCGTGAGAAAAAGCCAAAAAGGGCGCGTATAGAAGCCAGGAGCACCGTTGAGGAAGCGGAAGCCATTCGTGCATTGGCAAACAGCCTCAACATGAGCGTCACAGAGTACATTCTGTACAAGGCGCTCTACGAGACCAATGCCTCATCAGGATCAACATTAAGGGATATCTGGGACGAGCTATTTACGATTTCGGCGCAACTGTCTGAGCTCAATTTAAACGCAAAGGCGATAGCGGGACAGTCACGCGCTGCCGAAGCGAGAAGGGTGTCTATGGCCATATTCTCGGCAATCGATACCGTCGAGCCATGTCTGATTGAAGTCTGCGAGCGTCTATCGCGTGCAATCGAGGCTGAATATCCGACTGAAAGGAGACGTAATGCCCTTTCTTAAGACGCTCTCGGGTGGTGAAGGCAGCTGTAAACAGGTCGATGACTACTTGTCATTTGGGCATCGAAGCGCTGAGGACCACGAAGAGAGAATGGAAAAATATCTTGCCGGAGATAAGTCTGCCTCGCGCTCCATGGCGTTCGGGCACTCTCCAGGTCTGCCCGATACCCCTTACGGATGGCATAAGGTAATGGATGCGACTAGAAAGAGGTTCGGAAAAGACAAACCTCCTGAGTGGTTTGAGAACAAGAGGCGGTCGAACCCTGACTTGGTCTGGAGGAACTACTATCAGTGGGTTTTATCGCCGGACCCCAGGGATCGCGCGTCGGCAGAGGAGGTTGGCCAGCTCGCCCAGGAATGGTGTGAGAGGGTTTGGCCTGCCGATCGGGGCTGGCAGTGGATCTGGTCTGTCCATGACGACAACGCAAGTGGTGTTATGCACGCGCACGTCATCCTCAATGCGGTGAACGCGAACAGCGGATTGAAGGTTCAAATTACGCCCGAGGACAGCGATTCCATGGCGCGCGTCGCACAAGAGATTGCCGGTGAACATGGCATGGGGATGTTGCCGGACCTGTCTGAACGCCGCAAGGCAATACGTGAAGGACGAAGGAAACCAACGGCTCAGTCAGTTCGCATGAGTGAGGCTGAGCGCTCACTTAGGCGCCGTGGAGGCCGAAGCTGGGTTGCGGAAATCAGAGACGCCATAGATAGGTCAATCGCAAACAGCTCCAACTGGGATGAGTTCGTAGAGAGGTTCGAGGCCGATGGCTTTACGGTCGAATGGAGCCGCAGGGGTATCGGCTATAGGCACCCCGATAGCGGCGGGCACGACAAGAAGGTACTTGCGTCTTCACTCGGTTTAAATTACGACGAGTTCGGCATTCGTGCCCGGCTGGGAATACCCGTCGATGTTGTAGCCGGGGATATCGAATCGAGAATCTCCAGTCGCAAACTGAGCGAGGCGAAAACAAAGAGCATTGGCTACACTCCGCAGAATAAAGGTTTTGACAATGCTCTTAAGTGGAGGATTGCATCTAAATCGAAGCGTGCCGGCATCGGCGCAATTAGTGTCGGAGTCAAAGCCCTGTCCGTTATTTCCGCAAATGGGTTCAGCTCCGTCACGGAGGTCGAGGATGCCTTCAGATCTCAGATGCTCAAGGTCGAGGCTATGGAGCACGAGGTCCATGAGATCGAGTCATCGATATCTATTGCAGAGGAGGTTCTTGAGCGCTCTGAAAAGATCTCGTCTGCCAGGGCGAGACTTGCCGAGCTGGAGTCGTCCTTATCTTTTACGCCGGCAGACAGGAAAGAGAGAAACGCTCTTTTATCCCAAATTGATACCGATACCGCTTTCTGCAGCGCGGCATTATCAAAGATATCTGCCAGCGCGTCAGGGGCTGAACGCTATGCCGTTGAAGCGAGTTTGATCCTAGATGGGCTGAGAAATAGGCTGGGTGAGCTCTCCGTGTCGCTCGATGGTGCGCGAGCTGACGCCGAGTCGCTAAATGAGTCTCTCGTGGCAATCGAGGGTTTTATCGGAGCTAGGACCGTGAGGGACCTAAGGGGAGTCCCCTCTGTCGGTGAGTTTCTGACAAGGTCAAACAGCCGGAGACTCAACGTGCCGACTTCAATTCAGACAAGAGACTCGATTGCGGTCGCGGCAGCATTGGAGTCAGCCGCCTCAAGGCGCATTCTTCAGGAGGGCATTGATCGTATCGAGAACATCGAGAGGGCAGCGAAAGCGCAAGTGACCTCCGTTTACGTCCGTCCCGAAGTCAGAACGGTTTCCGAGAGAAAGAACACGGTTTAAAGATGAACACTTCTTCATTGAGGATTTACTACGAGACGGGATGTATCGACGAGGTGCATATGCCAGATCCGTCTTTTGAGTCAGGCGTCTCACTCCAGCGCGAGTATCTCGATATTTCCAACCCCGACAACGGCATATTCCTCGATAGGAGTTATAAGATGCCCGGGGGCGATAATGACGAGTATCGCGAGCTGTGCGACAGGATGCTTGTCGTGAGCTCGGACGACCTGGCGAGGGCCCTTCTCGTCGAGTCCCATGGTCTTGCCCTCCTCACGCGCGACCCTCTGTCTGATTTCGATTGCGGTCTATCTATCACGTTGCCAGATCGCCTGGGCTTCAACGACGACGCCTGCCTGATGAACGAGGATTGGTATTTCGGAAACATTCAGAAGCTCATCGAAAAGGTTCTTGCAATGGGACCCGCCGCGCATGCCGCGCTCGTCAACGGATTGGCGGCCGGCGTGGAAGGGCTTACCGTCGAGGAGGGCTGGAGCGATGGCACCCGATGAGATTGCCCTCAGGGACTATCAGCGGGAGTGCGTGGATATCTGCGACTCCCTCGAGGGCGGATCGCATCTCGTGCAGATGGCAACGGGGCTCGGCAAAACCGTAACTTTCAGCAGAATCGCCCGGAAGGGTAGGGTTCTTCTACTTTCACACCGTGAGGAACTGGTTACCCAGCCAGTCAAGTACTACAGCTGCCCGGTAGGCATCGAAAAGGCCGAACGGCACTCGCATGGCGAGGAGGTTGTCTCGGCTTCTGTCCAGACGCTCGCTAATCGACTCGAGAGAGACTTTGAGCCTGGCGAATTTGACATGGTTATCACCGATGAGGCGCACCATGCCCTGGCGCCTTCTTATCGTAAAATCTACGACTACCTGAGGCCACGGCTCCACATCGGGTTCACCGCTACGCCGAGGAGGGGAGACGATCGAGGGCTCGGGGCGGTATTCGACGATATCGTCTTTCAGAAAGACCTGCGCTGGGGAATCGCCAATGGCTATCTTTGCGATATCGACTGCCGTAGAACCATCGTGGACTGGTCGACGAAGGGCGTCCGTACCGGAATGGGCGATTTCCGAGTTGGTGAGCTTGCAAAGCGCGTTGACCGCCCAGAAACGAATCGGCAGGTCGCGGCTGCATATAATGAACTCCATATAGGTCAGACGCTCGTATTCGCTTCGAGCGTGCACCATGCTTACTCCTTGGCTGAACTCATTCCCGGCTCCGTGGTTGTCGATGGAAACACACCGGCAGATGAGCGTCGACAGATCATTGACGCGTTCACAGCTCGAAAGATTCCTTGCCTCATCAACTACGGCGTATTTACCGAGGGTACGGACATGCCGCTCATTGAGACTGTGCTGTTGGCCCGACCGACGAAGAACCCATCGCTCTACACGCAGATGGTTGGGCGAGGGCTGAGGCTCTACACCGATCCCGTAACCGGATATGAAAAGAGGTCCCTCAGGCTTATCGACTGCTTGGGCGTTTCTGACGATAAGAGCATATGCACGCCGCCTACTTTGTTTGGACTTAACGAGAGGGATTTTCCCGACAGGGTTGGCAAGAAGCAACTCGATGGCTCGCTTCTCGATTTGGGAAGAAGAGTCGAGGAAGTGGAGGATTGTCCATCTGGTTGGGTGCTTACGTCGCGCAAGGTCAACGTGCTCTCTTCCACTGGGCCGATCGCGTGGGTCGTTCACTACAACGGTGATCGAAATATCGCCGGTCCCGGTGCATCTGACAGGGGGTGGCAGGTCACGCTATACAAGCCCGACCTTCTCGACTGTTGCACCGCGGACCTTACGAGACTGGGGGAGAAACAGCGCAGGTATTATAAGTCGCTTGATGCTGCCGAGCAGGACATACTCCTGTGGCTTGAATCGAATTATGAGACCTCACACGATAGGGCCCTTTGGGACCGCGAGCGCGCGGCAAAATGGGCCGAGGATCCCGCTTCAGAGCCGCAGCTAGCTTTTATCAGGAGGCTTTTAGGTGATTCTGCGGGTGACCTAGATTACGACGACCTTACCAAAAGAGATGCGACGATACTCATTGAGTGCGCCAAGAGGCGCGCCCAGGAGACGAATCTAAGGAAATACGGAGTCTGCCCGCTGTGCGGTCGCGCGCTGAAGGTGTCTAAGTCCGGCAAGTCCATCGTGTGTGAGTCCAACAGTTGGGAATATAGAGGCGGTTCATTTGCGCTTGCGTCCGGTTGCGGTTTTCAGGTCAAGCGCTTTCATGAGCATGAAGAATATTCGCCTGAAAAGGCCATGAAATGGCCGGGCGTTAAGGAGCATCTTAAGGAGAAGCAGGGATGATTCCCCTCGTAGGTCCGTTCAGCGAAATCGCGAAAAGGCGTTTCGATCGGAAATGTGAGCGCGTCGCATCTGGTACCAAAAAATCAACTGCTGTGAAATTGACGGTTGGCGTTCTTGTTGCCTCGGTGCTTATCTTCATAGGCCTGGGTGCCGAGGTTGTTAGAGAGTCTGCGATCGCAAATGCGGCTGAACAGAAAGCGCAAGCAGACGGCGGCATGTCTCAAAAAGATGAGAACCCGGACTATGCCGGTTGGCTTACGGTCGAAGGGACCTCGATCTCAACTCCAGTTGTCTCATGCCGCCAGGGTGACCCTAACGGTTTCTACCTCAATCACGGTTTCGATCGCTTGCTGTCATTCTCCGGATGTCCGTTTTTAGCTGAAGGCTCATCGCCATCAAGTACAAATATGCTCGTGTACGCCCATAACATGGGATATGGAAATCTTGGCTTTACCGAACTCCAGAATTGTTATCGGACGGATTGTTTTGCAAATATTGGAGTCGTTACATTCACGAACGCAAATGGCAATACCACTCGCTATAGGCCGTTGCTTGGCATGAGAGTGCCTAAAAACTTTGATTTGCTTCTACGATTTGACTTTGCTGGAGAGTCAGACTTCAAGGCCTGGCTTAATTCATTGGCCGAGCACGCTAGCGCGAAGTCAGATTTCGCTGATTCCGACTCTGTTATCACTTTGGTGACATGCTCTTCCGCGATTGGCGGTGATCGATTCCGCAGCGTTTTAGTTTGCGAAAGAGTGTCATAAGGACTGGATGGCGGCATAGCCTTCAATCTGGATTCGCGTGATGAGGCCTCACAATAAATGAGCGCGTGCTTCTCATGGAACTCCCAAATATGATTATTTCTTCACCTTTCACCGACTCGGACTCGGTCCTTCGCGTAAAGCGTTGGATAATTGATCAAATGTCCAACCACGTCTGGAGGGCCACGCCATGCCTGAAACCGAAAAGCGCACGACGCTTCACCTGTCCATCACCCTCGCCGACAAGGTTGCCCTGAAGACGATGGCGGCCGAGCGCGACACGACCGTGTCCGCCTTGATCCATGAGTGGATTGAGCGCCAGCAGTCCGAGAAAGCCAAATAGGGGAGAAACCCAATGAAAAAGCAGCAACTAGCAGCGCGTATCTGGAAGAGCGCGGATCAAATGCGTTCAAAGATCGATGCAGGCGAATACAAGGACTACATCCTCGGTTTCATCTTCTACAAGTATCTCTCCGAACGCGAAGTCGAGTTCCTTAAGGCCAACGCATGGGACGATGAGGACATTTCGGAGCTATCTGAAGACGATTTGAAGAGTGTCGAGTGGATCCAGAATAACCTCGGGTACTTTATCGCCTATGAAAATCTCTACGATACATGGATTGATAAGGGCGCCGATTTCGACGTGTCTGACGTATCGGATGGGCTTTCTGCGTTCGAGCGCAACATCGCCGATGCCAGCCGTCATGTATTCAAGGGTATCTTCAAGACGCTTTCGCTCGGACTTTCAAAGCTCGGTGACTCGACCCAACATCAGACCAAAGCCATCCATGATTTGCTCATTCTAATCCGACCTATCCCCATGGGGCAGAAGGTCGACTACGATGTTCTGGGCTTTATCTACGAATACCTCATCAACATGTTCGCAGCCAATGCCGGCAAAAAGGCCGGCGAGTTTTACACGCCCCACGCGGTTTCGCAGCTTATGGCCGACATAGTTGCTGACCACCTGACAGGTCGTGAGTCCATCAGCGTGTACGATTGCGCTGCCGGCTCCGCCTCGCTGCTGCTCCCCACGGCGACGCCGTAGCCAAACGCAACGGCAATCCCGGTAAGATCAAGTACTACGCCCAGGAACTCAAGCAGAACACCTACAACCTCTGTCGCATGAACCTCGTCATGCGTGGTATTCCATCTTCGAACATCGAGGTCAAGAATGCTGACACGCTGGTCGACGATTGGCCGCTGGCTGCCAACGAGTTCGATCCCTTACGCGTGGACGCCTGCTGTCTCAATCCACCCTACTCCCAGAAGTGGCTGCCGCCCAAGGAGGTTGACGGCCGCTTCTCCTACGGGGCCGCGCCGAAATCCAAGGCGGACTACGCCTTCCTCGAGCATTCGCTCTATCACATGATGCCCGGCGGCATCATGTGTATCGTTCTGCCGCACGGCGTGCTCTTCCGCGGCGGCGAGGAGGAAACGATTCGCCGTAACCTACTTGACCGGGGCCATATCTCGGCGATCATCGGACTTCCCGCCAACATCTTCTACGGCACCGGCATCCCCACCATCGTAATGGTGCTCAAGAAGGATGCCGTTGCAGACAAGAGCGTTCTCTTCATCGACGGATCGCACGGCTATTTGAAAGTCGGCAAGAAGAACGAGTTGCGTGCCGAGGACATTCGCCGCGTATTCGATGCGTACAAGGCCCGCAAGGACGTCCCCGGTTTCTCCCACTTGGCTCCTTTCGATGAAATCGAAGGCAATGGCTTCAATCTGAACATCCCACGCTATGTCGGCTCTTCTAAACCTGTTGAAAAAGTCGATATTTTCGCCTCAATGTACGGCGGCATCCCGTCATCGGAAATCGATTCGCTTTCCGGATATTGGGAGGCTTGGCCAACCCTGCGCGCCCGCCTGTTCTGCGAATCAGACGGATATGCGCCGGGTTGCGCGGATCCGCTCCAGGCCGTTGAGAGTGACGGTTCTGTCTTGGCTTGGCGCGCCACGTTCGACGAGTCGCTCACGGACTGGCCGACGTTCCTTGAGGACAAGCTGCTTTCGAATCCGGAGGCGTGCGACCTGCACGCACTTGCCGATGAGCTCGCCGACGATCTGCTGTCTCGCATGAAGAACGTGCCTCTTGTCGACAGGTATTCTGCGTATCAGGATCTTGCCGAAACTTGGGAGGTCATCTCAGGTGATATCGAAGCTATCCAGGCGGACGGCTTCCATATGGCCGTGACTGCAGTTGACCCGAATATGGTGGAGTCAACCAACGACAAGAAGAACGGTGCCGATATGGTTCAGGACAAGAAGGAGCCGTGGCTCGGCCGAGTGCTTCCATTTGCCCTTGTACAAAGCATCCTCATGCCCGATGAGCTCGCCGAGACCGAAGCGGCCAAGGCGCGCGTTGCCGATATTGAGTCCGAGCTCGCCGAAATCCCTGGAAACATATCCGAACAAGAAGTCCGCGAGAGCGTCACCAAAGAAGGCGACGAGGAGCTCGACGCCTCGGCGTGTGCAGCGTATGTTAAGGAGAATCTTGGCATCGAGATTCCCGAAATCGACGCGCTTCGAGAGTACATCTGCTATCTGAAAGAAAAGCCCGGTAAGGCCGCTCTTCTAGCGTATGTGGGCGAACATCCAGGAATCGATTGGACGATGATGGACGCTGCCAAAAACGGCACGTATTCGCAGAGAGCGGCTAACGACCGCATTAAGGAACTGATCGCTTCGGCCGACTCGATTCTGCCTGATGAATCTGACATGAGACTGATCGTGCGCGCCTGTAAGCTCTTCGATAAACGCAAGTCTGCCAAAAAAGCCGATAAAGAGCTTACCGCAAAGCTCATTGAAGATACCAAGCTCCGAATCGAAGGTGTGACTGATCAAGAGGCGCTATCCGTCTTGTATGCTAAATGGGTCGATTCGCTTTTCGAGCGGGTTGTCTCACAGCGAGAGGGCGTCCTTGCGGAGTTCGAGAAGAAGGTCGAAGAGCTCTCACGTAAGTACGAGACAACCATGGCCGATATCGACAAAGAGATCGAGTCTACATCTCATGAGCTAGTCGAGCTGCTAGGACAACTGAACGGCGGCGAGAAGGACATGGCCGGTATCGCAGAGTTCATCGAAATTCTGGGTGGCGAGTAATATGGAGGCTAATAAAACACCGGAAATTCGCTTCAAGGGCTTTAGCGCCGCCTGGGAACAGCGTAAGTTGGGAGACGTTTTTAACTACGAACAGCCTCAGCCCTATATCGTTAACAGTACCGAATATGATGACGGGAACCCCACCCCTGTTCTGACCGCAGGTCAAAGATTTATCCTTGGCTACACGAATGAGAGTGATGGAATTAGGAGGGCGACACCGGAAGACCCTGTCGTCATTTTTGATGACTTTACGACTTCAAGCCATTACGTGGATTTTTCCTTCAAGGTAAAAAGTTCCGCAATGAAAATCCTGTCCCTGGCCAATAAGGATGACGACATCTATGTTGCCTACAATGCGCTCCGGGCTATTGACTACGAGCCCGTGAGCCATGAGCGTCATTGGATCTCATTGTTTGCAAACTTTAACGTAACCTTGCCCCCAGACGTCCAGGAACGGCGCCTCATCGGCTCCTGCTTCTCCCGCCTCGACACCCTCGTCACCTTTCATCAGAGAAAGTGCGACAAGCTCGTGAAGCTAAAGTCCGCGATGCTCAACAGGATGTTCCCGAAGCCCGGAGAATCCGAACCGGAAATCCGGTTCGCTGCTTTCAAGGAGCCTTGGGAGCGATACAAATTAGGAGACGTCGCTGCAATTGCCCGCGGGGAGCGTTTCACCGCTTCCGACTATGTCGAGTCTGGTGGAATACCCTGCATTCATTACGGAGAGATTTATACGAGCTACGGTACCATTGCAACCAAAACCATCTCCCAAGTCAGTTCTTCTCTGAAGGACTCTCTGCGCTATGCGAAGCAAGGAGACGTAATTGTTGCAGCAACCAGCGAGAACGTCGAGGATGTTTGCAAAGCGGTTGTATGGATGGGCAATTCGCCGGTAGCGTACCATGACGACAGTTTTGCACTGACTTTTTCAGGCGATCCAATCTTCCTTGTCAGTTTCTTTGAAACATCTGAGTTCTTCGCACATAAGTCTTCGACTGCTCACGGCGTAAAGGTTACGCGCGTCAGCTCCGACTCGCTTGCCGATGTTGACCTGCCCCTTCCCTCCGCTGCCGAACAACGCTTGATCGGTGGATATTTTGCCAAACTTGATAACCTCATCACCCTTCATCAACGTAAGCTCGAGGGGTTAAGAAGGCTTAAGACCGCCTTGCTCAACAAGATGATCGTTTAAGGAGTTCCACCTATGCAGGAGCATTACGACTACGAGGAGTCCTTCGAGTCCGATCTCGTCACACTTCTAGTCGAGAAGAAGGGTTGGCGCGACGGGGTCATCAATTTTCCTGACGAGGCCCGCCTTATCGATAACTGGGCAGAAATCCTGTTCCGCAACAACTCCGGCAGCAACCGACTCAACGGGGTGCCGCTTTCCGAGGGTGAAAAGGCCCAACTCATGGAGCTTGTCCGTGCGGCGGATACGCCCTTTAAGGCAAACCGCTTCATAAACGGCAGTTCCGTGCCCATTTGCCGTGACAACCCCGACGATCCTGGACACCTCGGTCAGACGATATACCTGACACTGTTCTCGCGCGAGGACGTTGCCGGCGGGTCGTGCATCTACCAGATCGCGCGACAGCCCCGTTTCCACGCGCGGAAATCGATGTTCCATAACCGCCGCGGCGACTTCATGCTCCTCATCAACGGCATGCCTGTCATCCATGTCGAGCTCAAGCGATCAGGCGTGCCATGGACGGACGCATTGCACCAGATTGAGCTCTACACCAATGAGCATGTTTTCGAGGGATTCTTCTCTCTCGTGCAGGTTTTCGTGTGCATGACGCCTGAGGAATCCAGGTATTTTGCCAATCCCGGGAGTGAGGACCGTGATGAAAACGGTTGTTTCAATCGCAAGTTTGTCTTCACTTGGGGTGATGAGAACAACCAGCCCATCAATGAATGGCACCGAGTGGCAGAACGCCTCCTCTCCATTCCCATGGCCCATAAAATGATAGCGTTCTACACTGTCGCCGATGCCGGTGACAGCGACAGGCTCAAAGTTCTTCGAAGCTATCAGTATATGGCTGTCGACGCCATCACGAAAAAGCTCGAGGCCGCGCGCGGCATCTGGGGTCTCAGACGTCCGGAGGGAGGTTTCGTCTGGCACACCACGGGATCGGGAAAGACGCTCACCTCTTTCAAGGCAGCGCAGCTCGCCGCTCGCTCAAAACTCGTCGACAAATCGATATTTCTCGTCGACCGCATCGAGCTCGGCGACCAGGCTCTCGGCGAGTACCGCGGCTTTGCCGACCCGCGCGAGACCGTCAACGCCACCGAAGATTCCGAAGAGCTGCTTTCGCTCTTGCTCGATAGAGGGAACCACTCGAAGATACTCATCGTCACATCCATCAATAAGTTGGCTATCGTTGCAGGTAGGCTCGCTACCGCCTCACAACTCGACCGCATCGCATCGGAGCGCGTTGCCATTATCGTCGACGAATGCCATCGCTCGACATTCGGCGAGATGATGGGAAAGATTAAGCAGGCGTTTCCCATGGCCATGCTCATCGGCTTCACGGGCACACCCATAACCGCCATGAATTCAAAGGATTCGTCTACGACTGTGGACGTGTTTGGCAATCGCATCGCAAAGTACACGCTTGCCGACGGCATCAGGGACGAGAACGTACTCGGCTTTCAGCTCAATAAGGTCGAGACGTTCGCGGCTGATGACCTGCGTGAAGAGGTCGCTCTTGAGAAAGCTCGCGCCAAGAACGTTGATGATGTCTATGCAGACCCGAAAAAGAAAAAGGTCTACGAAGAGTACATGGACGAGAAGAAGCATCCCATGGCCGGGTTCTGTGACGAAGCGGGTCACTACCATCCCGGTATCGAGGACCTTGTTCCGACTGCGCAGTATGACACAGATGAGCATCGTCGAACTGTCGTGCGTGATATGGTCAAACAATGGCCCCGCGTCACGCAGGGCGGCAGGCTGCACGCCATGCTCGCAACATCATCAATCTCCGAGGCGATGGCATACTATCGGCTCATCAAGAGCGAAATGCCCAATATCGCGGCAACGTGCCTGTTCGACCCAACTATCGACAACTCTGAGGGAAACGTCGTCAAGGAAGAGATGCTTGTCGAAATTCTCGAAGACTACTCGGTACGGTACGGCATTCCTTTCACCATCCCGACTCATGCCGCCTTCAAGGCGGACGCCGCCGCGCGCCTGGCGCACAAAGGCACCTACAAGCGGGTGGATAAGATGCCGGGACAGCAGCTCAACCTCATGATCGTGGTCAACCAGATGCTCACCGGCTACGACTCCAAATGGCTCGGGGCATTATTCCTCGACAAGTGCCTCGACTATGAGAATATCATCCAAGCATTCTCTCGAACCAACCGTAACCTCGATGCCTCCAAGACCTGTGGAGTAATTCGGTACTACCGCCGCGTGCACACAATGGACCGCGACATCCAAGACGCAATCAGGCTTTACTCTGACGGCTTCCCCGTCGGACTCATCGTCAAATCAATCTGCGAGAATGTGCAGATAATAAACAATTCACTCGACTCCATCATTCAAGTGTTCAAGGCGGCGGGTATCGGCGATTTGTCACGTCTGCCTGATTCCCATGATGCGCGGGCGATGTTCTGCAAGCAGTTCAATATCCTCGGACGGGCCCTTCGTGCGGCAAAGGTGCAGGGATTCACCTTCGATCAGGTCCACTACGAATGTGTGGACTTCCTCACCGGAGAGCTGCTTATGGCCGACTGCAAGCTGACCGAAGAGATCTATGACACCCTCATGACCCGCTACAACGAGCTTCCTAGGTCTGAGGGCGGTATGCGTGGAGACAGGGCGCTGCCGTTTGATATCGACCCCACGCTTGCAACGCTCGATACAACGAGGGTCGACAGGGATTACGTGGACCAGTTCTTCCAAAATTTCGTCGCATCCGTCAATGAGGGAAAAGGCGAAGATCAAATCAACGCCGCTCTCAATGATCTACACAGCGCCTACCCTCACCTCGCCGCGGCCGACCAGCCAATAGTAGACAGAGTGGTATCCGGTATCTGGGATGGAACCAGGGAGATCCATGTGGGCTGGACGTGCACCGACTACGTCAACCATGTGAAGGAGGAGGATTTCCGCGCTCGGCTATCCGCTGCGGCAAGCCGATTCGGCGTGGACGCAGAGAAGCTCTCCAAACTGGTCAAGCTGCATCCCACAGCTGAATCCATCAACGAATATGGGCGGTTTGACGACATAATGGATGAGGTCGATCCAGCCCAGGCGAAGCAGGCTCTCGCACAGCTGTCGGGCATCAAAGTTAGAGGAAAGGACGTCATGCGCACCGTGGACGCCGTCCTTCGGCGCTTCGTTATCGAAGGTGGTTGTGACTTGGCCGCCACTGTTAAAGACGAGTTAGACGTTAGCTAGATTCTCCCACGGCTATCGCGGCAAGGTGGTTCTAGCGAACTTCTTCTGGCTTATAATCTCGGCATGTTCTTGTAGACGCCCTGGCGGTGGCCGACTCTCACGACCTCGATGACGGCCTTTCCGTCCTCGATCCTTGCCAGGATGCGGTAGACCCCTACGCGCCAGCGCCAACCGGAATCGGTACCCTGGAGCTGTTTTCCGTTTGGCGCGCGGCGCGGGTCCTCGCACCCGTCAAGGTGCTCTTGGACCCAGGACAGGATTATGAGCCGCTGCTTCTTCGGAATACTGAGGAGTTGCTTGGTCGCTGCCTTAGACCATTCGACGCTGAAACTCACTCGGCCTCCATTGCCATACGCATGACGTCGTCCATTGAGTAGCGAGTGCCGTCGTCTTGCATAAGCGCCTCGTTGTATGCCTTGATATCGGCAGCCTCCTCGACCTTTTCGAGAGCGGCGTTCCTCACGAATTCGGAAAAGGACATGCCCAGAACGCTCGCATAGGACTGGATCCAGTCCTTCTCGCCATCGTCGAACCTGATGGCGGTCGCACTCATTGCCATAATCGCTCCAATCTACGTACTACGGTGTAGCACGTAGATTATACCCATCCATCAAGGCGCATGTCTCAAAGGTTTTCAGAAAGAGCATGTTGATGTAACTCCCCAGCAGGACACGTGCCTCCAAATGCCCTACAACGGCCGTAAAAGAGGTGCCCCTTACCGGAAGAAGGCCAAAGATTCTTGTTTTTGCGCCCGTCATGGGGTATAAGAGGTTTAAGGTGATTAGCACCGTCAATGCGCCGCTATGAAAGGCGCCCATCAGTCCGCGATAGGGATTTAAGGAGACGGTGCCATGCCGAATGAATCATTCCGCTACACAAGGCAAATATCAGACCAGGGACGAGAACGCTCTGTCGAGGTGCGCCGCGAGCGTGCCGCCCTCAAGGAGCGCCTCAAAGCAGGGGAGATCAGTCCAGCCGACGTCCTCAACGACGAGGGCAACGTCGCAGCTAAAATCAGAATGTTCGCGTTCCTCAAGAATTGCCCCGGTGTGGGGGCGGTAGGTGCGAGGACGCTACTCCGCGCGCTGGGGCTGTCCGAGACCAAGACGATCCGCTCCCTGGGGCCCGTACAGAAGGCGCGCATAGTGACTGCACTGGAGATGGTCCGCGCCGGCGTCCGGGTCGACCGCGTGGCCGAGATCATCATGTCCGAACGGTAAAATACAATCCGATAGGGGATTAGAGAAAGGTAGCATCATGGATGAGAACAACCTCAACACTCAAGACGGCCAGGGCCCGAACCTCGTACCCGATGGAAGCGATGGCAACAAGTTACCCCTGAAGCGCAAGGTCGCCATCGGCGCGACCGTCGCTCTCGTCGTCGCGGGGCTCGGGCTCGGCGGCGCATGGGCGACCGGCGCCTTTGCCCCCAAATCCGAGACCGCCAAGGTCGAGGTAAATTCGGGTGCCCACAAGAAGCAGGCTTCTGATAAGGCCGAGGCCTCAGTTGATTGGACCGTCAAGATCGAGGCCGAGGGCGTGACGGCCGACTCCTCGCCCCTCATCACCCGCTACGTCTGCACCGACGGCGACGACAAGGGCAGCGAGTTCTACCATGCCACATCTGCCTCCGACGCCATCGAGGGCAAGGACAGCGTGCGCCTCACCGAGGGCACCTGGGAGATCACCGCGATCCCCATCATCAACCCCGACGGCTCCATCACCACCCCCGCAGGCGGCGGCGAGCAGGCCGTCTCGGGCGACCAGAAGGGCTCCGGCTCCACCGAGTTCACCGGCGAGACCAAGCCCGCCGAGAACGTCACCCAGGACGACATCGACAAGGTCCTCGACAAGGTGAACGAGGCCGTCTCCAAGGGCGACAGCACGCTCACGGGGGATGCCGGCAAGGACGTGGTGAACAAGGTCACGGACAACGCGTCGAAGGCCCCCGCTGCCGACAAGGAGAAGGTCGAGGAGAAGAAGGACGCCGCGACCGATAGCGCCGCGAAGGCCGAGGAAAAGAAGGCCGATACGGCAAAGCCGTCCACGGGCTCCGGCTCCGCGCCGTCAAAATCCGACTCCAAGCCCTCTTCCGGCTCCTCCAGCAAGCCGTCCCATGAGCATACGTGGCAGGCGCAGTACCGCAACGACCCCGTATACGAGACTCGTACTCGAACTGTGGTTGATCAGGCTGCATGGGACGAGACAGTTAGTGCTGACTACGATGAGTTTAGATTCTCTGACGGCTATGTAACTACTTCTCTCACTGACGCCATCAACCATCTAGATAGCACCGGTTGTTCTTACTCTATTTACACCCCTCAAGTGACAGTTCACCATGATGCTGTGACGCATCAGGAGCAATATCAGGTGCAGACCGGAACCAAGCAGGTCCTCACGGGCTACCGTTGCTCCGGCTGCGGTGCCACGAAATAGGCCCGAAGCGGATAGACGGACTGGCTTCATGGAACCTGGTTTGAATTTGCTCCATGCCATTTCGCTTTTCGGTCGATTCTACTTCGCCCTGCTCCTGATAATCCGACCGGGGTACTTTGGGAAGAGGAAATGTCTTTATAGGGGAGTCGGGCTGTTCGTGCTGCTTGGTGCGCTCCTGCGCCTGGCTCGCGATATCCTGCCATACCTTGTCGGCCTGACATAGGCCTTCCTTGCCCAGTCCGCATGTTGCGCATCTGTCTTAATGGGAAACGATTCGTCGGTATCCGAAGCTCTCTATCACGAGGTGATGTATATGACTCAGGCCTTGCCAGAAATACGGGCTGAGGAATCGGCAAGGGTGGACAAGGTGACTTCCGGATGCGATCTTCCCATCCCAAAGACGGCGGGCAGCGAATATCGCCAGGGTGCGGAATTTGATGAATCGCCGACCGACATTCCCCTTTATCGCGACCATCCCTATTCCGAGAGCGTTCGACTGGCAATGTGTCAGGCCGAGGCGCAGGAATACGGATTGTCCGATGATGATTCCGGGGATGACCCGCTTAGGATACCGGACGATATACTTGCTGAAATGGGCGTCAGGCCGGATGAGGTCGGGCAATGAGTCGCTTTCTGGCGGGCGCTCACGGTATCGTATGAGCACATCGTCCCGGTTGGGATGAGATGCCTTTCGGTTCCCTGCGGCATGCGCGGACGGGACATCCGATAAGCGCCGTCAGGAAAGAAGGGCCCGCTCGAACGAGCGGGCCCTTCTGCTTTATCGCGGATATGCACTAGATCTTGCGCTTGCGGAAGATCAGGAAGATTGCGGCGATGCAGGCCGCCACTCCGGCGGCGATCGCCGCATAGAGGACCCAGTTGCCGGTCTGCTCGAGGTTCTTGCCCTCGGGGGTGTTCTCGATATCGATGGTCTGGTCGGTGTCCTGGAGGTCGGTCTCCTTGGAGATCTCCTTGCCGTCAGTTTCGCGCTGCAGACTCTCGAATACGACCGCCTGCTGGCCCGCGACGTCGGATGCCTTGAACGCCATGGGAACGTCCACATCGAGATCGGAGACGGCGGGAGTGAAGCGCACCTGTCCGTTAGCGATGACCTCGTAGGTACCCAGGGTGGAATCCTTGCCGGTCGACTCGGTATCGGTTGTCGTGCCGGCGCCGTCGGCCTTGTCGCTCGACTCGGAGGGCACGAGCTTCACCTGACCGCCGCTCAGCTTCGTCACGATGTCGGCCGCGTCCTTCGTCGCGCCCGGCACGGTAAGCGTATAGGTCCCGTCTTCGTTCTTGGAGAGCTTGGCTCCCTCGGGGATGTTGACGAACGAACCAGTTCCGGTGACGTCGACGAGGGCCTTTGAGAGGTCGGTACTGGATTCGGCGTCAGCAGAGCCTTGCTGGACGCCGTTGCCGGCAAGGGTCGAGACGTCCTTCACGTCCGCGAGCGTGAGCTGCGTGCCGTCTGCCTTCTTGTTGATCGAGGCCGTGAGGGTGTAACTCTGGCCGGGGCGCAGGCCCTTGAGGTGGACGGTGTCGACGATTGCGACCTCGTCCTCGGGCTTCACCACCTTGCTGCCCTGGATCGTGGCCGCAGTGGTCTTGAGGCTCGGCGAGATCTCGACCGTCTGGTCCTTGTCGGTCGGGTCCTCGTGCGAGCCGATAAGGGTTCCGTCAACGAACAGCTTCTCGAAAACTACGGTCTTCGCGCCGCCGAGCTCGCTCGCATCGAAGGTAAAGGTCACGTCCTGAGAGCCGTCCTGGGCCTGCGGCGTGAACCTGGCCGAAGCGGTGATATCCTTGCCGTCCGCGCCCTTCAGCGCCTCTCCAGTCTCGGCGTCCATGAGGGTGCCCTGGAGTTCGTATTCGGTGCCCGGGACGAGGCCGGTGTACTTGACGGTGTCGACGATTGTTGCCTTGCCGTCGGCTGAAACTTCCTTATCGCCGTCGGCGCCATCGGCTGCCGACGTCTTGATCTCTGGCGGGATGACCTCGACGGTCTGTCCCTCGTCGGTCAGGTCCTCGTGGCGTGCGATCACGTTGCCGTCCGCCTCGAGCTTCTCGAACGCGACGAGCTTCTTGTTGGAAAGGGTCGAGGTGTCGACCGAGAACGTCACTTTCACCTTGCCCTCGGTGCCCTCGGGCTCGAAGGTCGTAGACGCCGTGACGGCGTTTCCATCTGCCTCCGTCAGGGGCTCGCCGGTATCCGAATCCATCAACGTGCCGGTCACGGTGTACTCGCGGCCCATGGCGAGATTCTTATAGGAGACCTCGTCCTCGACTGTCACGGCCTTGCCGACACCGATTGCCTTGTCGCCGTCGGCCGCATCGGTCGCGGTCGTGCCGATCTCGACGGGCAGGAACTCGACCGTCTGGTCCTCGTCCTCGGGGTCCTCATGCGTTGCCTGGATCTTGCCGTCCAGGTAGAGGCGCTCGAAGACGACGGCCTTATGGCCCCCGAGAAGCGTGGCGTCGAACTTGAACTTGACCTTCTGCTTGCCGCTGGATGCCTTCGGGGTGAACTTGGCCGTGGCGGTGATCTCCTTGCCGGCCGTATCCTTCAGGGCCTCTCCAGACTCGGCGTCCATAAGGGCGCCCTTGAGTTCGTACTCGGTGCCCCTCTTAAGGCCCTTGTAGGAGACGGAGTCGACGATCTCGGCCTGATTCGAGGCCAGGAGCTCATGGTCCCCGTCTGCCCCGTCGGTGGCGGTAGTGCCGATCTCGATGGGGTTGTCGTCAACCGTGCCGCGGTCGATGGTGTAGGCGTCGCGGCTCACGGTCACCTCGAACTTGACGAGATTGAGGCTGTCGTTCGCAGCGCAGCGGAGCTCCTCGAAGGTATAGGTGTCATATGGCAGCGCGCCCTTCGCATCGTCTGCCGCGGTCTGGGCGTCCTTCGAGCCGGAGAACCACAGGCCGTTGTCGATGGAGAGCTTCGACTCGTCGACGGTGCCGTCGGCGTTCAGGGCGGCGTCGTTTCCGTTGGTGTTTTTGGTATGCGGGCAGGCGGATGCCTCGGTCGTAAGGATGCCGTTCACATCGGTGATCGAGATGTGGCTCTCGCCCGTGGTCTTGGACGTGATCTTGAACGGGACGCCGGCAAGGCCTGTCATATCCTCGCCATGCACCTTGTTGAAGGCGATATCCCCGCGCTTCACCTGCTCGCGCACGGTGGGGGCGTCCTCGCTGGGTTCAACGAAGGTCGTTACGCGTTCTGCCGTAGTGTTGGACGTAATTTGTTGAATATGAACAGAGTTGTCAGAAATCAGGTATCCGCTGGGAGCTTTTGTCTCTTGGACGGTAACGGTACCGATTGGAAGGGTTATGTTTCCATTGGTGCTTGTGTAGAAGCTATCGCCTGAAACAAAGTACTTGTCCTTATCAAGGGTTACACGTGCAAGATTTGTTCGACCGTTTTCATCCGTCTTCAGTACCCAAGTCCTCGTTGCCTTCTCGGGCAGGTTCTCCTTGGTGTAGAAGCCGTCGTAGTACTTGACGGTGAACTCCGCGCCTGCGAGCGTGCCGGCACCGAGCGGGGAGGCCTTGCCCGTCTCGGCATCGACCTTGGCTACCAGCATGTCGGCAGGGTCGTTCTGGGGCGTATCGGTGACGTTCACGGTTGCCGTCTGGCCGCCCGACACGCTCACCTTGTGGACCCCCTCATCGAGCGCATAGGACTTGCCGGCCTTGGTCTCCTTCACGTAGTAGGTGCCAGGGGCGATATCGATCACGTTGGAGTCGCCGGAGGCGTTGCAGGCGAGCGTCCCCACCTGCTGGGTGCAACCGGAGTCGGAGTAGACGCCGTAGGTCGCGCCGTCGAGCGAATAGCACGGGTTGTTGTCGGAGATGCCGGGGTTGGAGCTCGCCTTCTTGAGCTTCAGCTTGCCCTTGTTGTGGAAGGTGATTAGGCACTGGGTGCCGGTGCCGTAGTTGACCAGGTAGATCGTGTCCTTGAAGGACTGGGGTGCGGGTCCCGGCAGATTCTTGTCCAGATTTGCAAGGAACGTGCCCGCGTTGATATTGCCGTTGTAGTAGAGGATGGTCCTGTAGCACCAGTTGCGGAACGCGGCGGTCGTGCCCTGCATGCCGTACTGGCTGGAGCTCTTCGAGAGGGCCGAGAGGGCGATATGCTGGATGGCGAGCATCTTGCTGTAGTCCAGCGGCGTGCCGTCGTACCAGTTGAAGTTCCAAAGACCTTTCGCCTTCGCCTCCTCGAAGCCTGGGCCCGTGGGACCGTAGTAGAGGATCCTCGCCATCGCATCCGTACGGTCTATCCTTGTTTGATCGCCGCCGCCTCCCGTATAGCATTTCATCCAGTCGTTTTCGATCGGAAGCTGTGCGGTGGCCGTCGACGCATCGAGCGGGTGGCGCTTGGCCGGATCGAGACAGATTGCCGGTGTGCCCTCCGAGGTCGTCGAGTTGTACATGTAGAAGCCGCCGTAGTTCACGCGCTCACCGCGCGTGATCGTCTCGGACGATGCGGCATATGCTACGGTCGGCGCCGGTACGACGGAGAGCACCTGGCTCGCGATGAGCACCGCACCGGTGCCGATGGCCGCGCCTTTCTTGAGACGGGCGCCGATGCGGCGGAAGAGCCTGCCGGCGCACTCCTTCATCTTTCCTCCAGGTCGCATGACTGCTCCATTCTCTCGGTTACCGGAGAGGGGACGCGGGTTTCTGGCTACGATTACGGGCATGCGTCCCCATGGTCTAACGTACCGCCGGCACCGGAGCTATGCCTGCCGATTTGGTGCCACGGGGTGACAGTTTTCGCCTACGGCACTCATTAGACCTATCGTTTTCACGCTACCGTGGGAGGTGTCCGCACTAAGCGTTTGGAACAAGTGTTCAGGGGAATTCGGATCCGGTGAGGATGCTTGTAGTAAACTGGACACTACAGATTTCCGGTCGGCCTTTTGACGACGCGAATACAATGGCGCGTGCGCGCCCTCGTCAACGAGTTACCGGAGGAAATTATATGTTTGAAACTGATCCCAACATGGGCGCCAATTCGGTACGCCGCGAGATGACAGTCCGCCAATTTCTCGAGAGCGCTACCGCGGTGGGGGAGCTGGTCGTCGTCACATGCGGCGGGTGGCCCACCTGCACCGTACATATCGACTGTGAGGACTATTTTCGCATGCCCGCCGATATCGCCCATCGGAAGGTACTGAATTCGAGTTTCGGATCGATCAAGGTCACGACGCGTGATCCGTTGCCCATGGACGTCCCCGTCCGCTTTGTCGATTGCTAAGACGAGCGACAGGATTGAAGAATTCTTCTGGAACCAAGGCATGGGTTAACAGGGTGGAGATTTAGGCGTTTGTATAGCGTAAACACTGCGACAAGCGTTCATTAACGCATAGTAGAGGGCCGCTCGATAAGAGCGGCCCGACGAATGCCTGAAGCTAGATCCGACGAGTGTGGACAGTCTTATTATCAGAACTGGTTGTAGTTCTGTTCTTATTAGCGGCGGAGAGATTGGACTTCAGTGATTTCGTGGATGGACCGACGAAGCCGGCATCCTCATCGAAATTCGGCCTCTCTACGCCAAGTGCACCGAGCAGCTCGTCCGAAAGCGACCGTTCGGTAAGAATCGGCGCTACCGCGGAAGCGAAATCAACCTGCATATCCTCGGCGTAAGTTAGAAGGGGAACGGCTTTTCCCGCCCTGAACTCATCGAGAGAGTCGTAGTAGGCATCCTTGGACGCGTCCGTCACGATAAACGGAACAAGGCCGGCGCGTAGGCACTCTCTGAAGGCAATTGCCCTTCCGACCCTGCCGTTGCCGTCCGGGAAGGGGTGGATCGTCTCGAATCGCACGTGGAACCTGACGATATTCTCCAGGGACGGCTGATACTTGTTATATTCGGAGACAAGGCGGTCAATCAGCGTGGGGACCTCCTCCGGTCGCGCCGTGATGACGCTTCCCACTCCGTTCCCCAAGACCTTCCATTGGCCGGGTACGTCCATCACTCCGTCCATGAGTTGCAGGTGAATCTCCTTTATGAGTTCGGGAGTGAGCTCCCTATCCAACGAATCGAAAAGGAAATCGAACATTTTCGTGTGGTTTGCGGTCTCGCGGACATTTCCCGGGGTGGTAGAGTCCGCGAGAACGGTGTCCCTCGTTTCGAAAATCGTCCTTGTCTGCCATTCTGTGAGCGAGCTGCCCTCGATTCGCTCATGGTTGAACACGAAAGAGACGATCGACGTCTCATACACGCCGTTCGGGATGGAGTTCTCGCGCTCGAACCCGACCTGATCGATATAGCTCTGGACAAAATGCCGCTGCAGCTCCGGGCTCAGGGACCTATTCGTATGTGGACTATCGGCGGGTTTCTTATCTTTATTTGCCCCGGTCAGCAAACTGAATAATTTGTTCAACATTTTTCTGCATACTCCGATAGACGCACCGATTCCTTACGACATTTTACCTCAGGATTGCAGTCGCCCACGATCGATCCTGTCACCCAATGGCACCAAACCACCCGGCACTATACGGGTTGTCGCTTTACGCTTTTGATGGGGCCGAATGCCCGCAAGCAACCATGGCCTTGTGGCGGGCTGGTCGCCACAAGGCCCCGAGCAACTGATGGCAACCGTAGTTCCTTTGGAGGATATCGAGTGTTTGATAACCTTTCTCTTATGGGGCCGGACGAGGAGGAGCTCTCCCTTTCGGCATTGGTGTCTTCCGCGACCCTTCTGCCCGCCTGCACATACTCCGCCTATTCCATCATCGTCAATATAGCTCCCACGATGGGCGGGCGCGCCGTCCTTTTCTATCTAACGCGGGGCTCCATCGAGAGCATCTGGATCCCCGTGGTTATATTCATCTTCACCCTCATAGCGCGCAAGGTCGATGACTGGCGATTCTACGCGCTCACCGCCGCGCTCAGCCTTGCGGCCTGCGCACTCGCCGTGCTGAGGCTCGATCTGTGCCATGCGGGGGTCTATTTGGCCGTTCTGGCCTGCTGCGGTCTATCCGCTGTCAAATCGAGGGAGTACTGAGATGGGTTCCTGGGGAAAGGCGACCACTGGTTCAGCCGGTAAAAATGCAACCGATACCCGACTTGCAGGGGATAGTGCACGGCACCATGGCGACGGGTCCGAGGCGGGGTTATTCACGCCGGTCTCGCGTCGCGGTTTCCTCGCGGCCCTCGCTATCGCCGCGGGTCTCGGACTGATGGGCGCGAGCGATGCGCTCGCCTATGCAGCCGTCGACTTCGGACCCGGAGCAGGCTATATCGGACCAAGCAAGGAGAGCGGCGACCTGACGCATCCGGATCGGACCCGTGGCGCTAACGATCGCTGGTTCGGCTATGCCAACAACTGGGACCTCTGGAATATCCACAATGACTTCAGCCACCGCCTCGGCTACGCCTTCGCGATGGTATTCGAGTGCGATTGGTCCGACGAGCTCTATGACCACATCGTTTTCCGTCCGTTCTACTACTGCACCTCCTACTGCGCGACCAATCCCTGGAAGGGATATTGGCTGGGACGCGATGACGGCGATGACAACAAGGGCACATGCTATATCGACGGCGTGCCGGTCGGCAACTTCGTCGGCAACCTCATCAACGACGGCTCCGAGGGCGAGGACCGCCATGTGAATGCCTACGGATGGCTCTACCACGGGTTCTATGAGGGTCCCGGATGGTCGACATTCCTGAGACGCAGGCAGGCAAAGACCGGCCACAACGTCTATGCGCATATCGATGTCTTCAATTGCTGGAAGGACAACGTCAGACCCTCATCGGCCATCGTCTCCTCGCAGAATGCCCCGAAGAATAAGGACATGTCCGTCCAGACCGATAAGATATATATCGAAAACGACCTGTCGCTCATGGGCGGCATCTTCAAGATCATCCCCGTCACGGCGCCGAACCTGAGAGTCGGCCTCGTCCAGGGATACTATGAGAACAACGTCCCCGTCGCCCGCTACGAGAACGGTCGGGCGACCTGCCTCTACCATGACTATGACGGGGTCAATCAGAACTGGATGTTCTGGCCGAATAAATCCGATGGCCTGGGATGCTTCACCTTCTGCATCGCGAACATGATCGGCCCCGGTCTCGATCGAGGCTTGGATAACTATGGCCACACCTCTCCCACTATGGAGCGGGGTTACGCAAAAATCTGGCGTAACCCAGAATCGACCAACCTCACAAATTCCTGGTGGGTCCACCATGAGCCCGCGGTCACGAACGAGACTGACCACAAATGCTGGTTCATCACCTCCGACGCGGACGGGCAGAGGCTCGATACCTGGGGCGTTACCAGTGACGACAGCAGCACCTGCGTCGCCGTGTCCAATCCGGCGTGCCCGGGACTCTGGGCGACCCAGGTAAACGCCCAATGGGATCTCGAGGAGGTCGTCTGCCACGGAGACGTCGGGCTATCCAAAGACGAGGCCCAGGCCGGCGACAGCCTGAAGATTCTGGGGTGGCACAACAAGTTCAAGGACGAATCGAAGTGCATCAAGCCGGCGGGCTATGTCCTGGGGGCAAAAAACGAGAGCGAACTTCCCGTCTACCCGATTTTCCGCCTGTACATGACAGACTCGGAGACGGCGGTCGAAAGCGATGACGCCGCGATCATGGCATCCTGCCGAGTCGCGACATGGGGAGGCCAGCAGGCCGAGGCCTACTCGCACCGCCATATCGGGTGGCCCCATGGAGGGCATTCCATCTTCAGCCTCGAGATGCGTCTTCAGGATTCGAAATACAAGGGATCGATTCACTATGCGGCGCAGCGCTTCACCGGCGGCGAATGGGATGAGGGCGCCGACGGGGTCAAGGTGTGCTCAAATGGGGACTATGATAACGAGATAATCAGCCGCGTTAAGGTGTGGCTGACCGGGGACATCGCAGATGAGTACGACCTCGTGGTCAGGACCAAGCTGCTCGACGGCACCTGCGCGTGGAGCGACCCGGTGTACGTCCACAACTCAAAAGACCAGCCCTTGACGCTCGAGACGGCACCGGCATGCGGTCCCGAGCCGGACGGGAGCTCCGATACCAAGATCTCGGGTATGAACGTCCACCTTATCCGCAAGCCGACGGGCGCGCGAGTAGTTCGGGAGTTCAGTGCCGAGGAGAACGTCGAGGTGACCGAGGAGTTCGGTTCCGGGTGCCTATACGCAGCCGCCATGTTGGCTCTTCGCCTTCCTTCCAGGAACACCGATCGCATATGGACGGACCGCTATCGCGGCACCGTCATATCCAAGCCCTGCCTCATCGAATCGGCAAGCGTCGAGTACTATGCGGACGGTATTGATGACGGCCATCGCGTATATATCGATAGGAATGTCCATCCCGGTGATCGATATGCACCCATTGATGCTGCGCTGGAGGCTGCCGGGAAAAGCCCATGCAACCTCTATGCACACTACGGTGAGGACGCGGCCACCGGATTCACGGGCTGGTTCAAGGACGCCGCCCTTCGCGATCCAGTCGACTCCCTCGAGATTCCCAGGAAGGGCGCATTAAAGCTATACGGGCGCAACCGCTGCACGCTGCGCATCGAATATGCGGAAGGCTCTGTTGAACCCGACGCCGGGACCGTCTACCGCAGAAAGCCGAGCGATACCGCGGATGCGGTTGACGGGGCGCTCGGGCTGCCCGATTTCACCGGGTTTGCCGAGAGGCATAGGCTCGATAAGATCGACCTGCCGGCGATCGGCGATGGCGGCGTGGGGCATACCGCCTTTTACCGCGGCGAGTCCGTGACGCTCGCCGGCTACGAGGACGTCTTCGCCAAGCGCGAGGACGGAACGTGGCGTCGCCTCGTCTTCAAGGGCTACATGCCCGACAGGGCGGGGGGGGGGACGCCTCTCACGACAATCAAGATGGAACGCGACACGACCGTCTACGCCCTGTGGGTGTATACGGAATCGGACGGCGTCGCCACGGCAAAGAACTAACGACGACTCGGGACGGAGGTGCGGCCTCCTTCCCGAGCCCGCGCATGTCCCTGACGGGAGGTGTGCGTAGATGAGGTTCGACAAGCACGATGATGGGAAGAGCGAAGGCTCATCCTTAGGGGATACTCCCATTACGAGACGAGGACTGTTCGCGGCTCTGGCGGTCGCGGCAGGACTCGGCCTACTCGGCGCCGACACGGCGCTCGGGTGGGACTATTGGGGGCAAAATGCGGCAATCGGCCAGGGGGCCTGGGACGCCTATGGGATGCTCAACGGCAAGATTAACTGCTGTAGGGGCAGGTCGAACCCCATAAACCAATGCATGGGCTGGGCAAACGGATGGACCGAGTGGTACGCCTTCCGCTACGACTACGTCCAGATCCTTCGTTACGCCCTGAACCTCCAGGTTGAATGCGACTACGAGAACGAGCTGTGGTTCCACCTCTCCTTCTACCCGTTGACCGCCTGCGGGGACGACAACTACAACCCCAGGGGTCACCGCCTGTGGTTCGCGGCAGACCATGACAACCTCGGCGCAATCAAGGAGGACGAGCAGGAGAACAATATCGTCACCTTCGACGGCAACCTTACCAACGAGGAACTTGGGGTCGGTACCGGCCGCCACGACACCGGATGGAAGCACTACCAGTATCACGACACGGGAAAGTGGTACAGGCGTACATCGAGAGACGTGACCCATAGGTGGTGCGCCGACCTGAACATCTTCAATATCTACGTCGAGGGCGTCTCCCATGACGAGAACGTCGACGCCCTGCACTCCCAGACGGGGTGGATATCCTCCACCGTGGAGCATACCTACCTCACGACGGAGGATATCCAGGGCATCGTGTGCCGCATCCACGCCGCAGACGACGATACGCTCAACTGGGATGTGCGAGACGCCTCGATTTCCGATGCGACGGATATCTATCAGCAGGCATATGGCGGTAATTTCAACCAGCTGTTCCTCACCGAGTTCACCAAGGTCCGCGATGACACCTATCAATCCGATTGGGGACCCGTCCCGGGCTTTCTCACGACGATGCGCCCCGCGCATGTGGCCGATGGGTCCCGAGCCGTGAATGCCTCATGGGGGGGCCCGTGGGACGGAAAGGAATTCAGCCATACCAACTGCACCCAGCCTTTCCAAATAAACAGCGCGGGCGTCCAATCGAGGGCCAGCGCATGGTGGGCAGCGAAGAGGTTTTCCGAGGGTACGGCCCTGTACGGCGACGGCGCGATGGCCATCATAAGCGACGCCTCGGGCCTGTGCGTGAACAGGCCGAACGCGACCGCCGCGAAGCCTTCGAAGCTAAACCTCTTCCATAGCGGCTACAAGGATGGGGTAGCGGGCGACCGCGCTTCGGCATGGGTCGTGAAGGAGGTGCCGTTCAAGGGCGCGCTTACTCTGAACGACGGCAAGCCTGAGCTGACCCGCGCGGAGCCCATGGCCTGCTCGGACCCGCTTCTCACATGTAGCCCGTGCAGGAACTGGTCGGATGTCAAAAAGGGCAACGGGGGCAATGCCCCGACCCACTTCTCCTATCGCTGGTACCAATCGGAATCCGACGAGGTGCCCAACGGCTGCTCGGGCGCCTCCATTATCGGAACATGCCACCTGTCGAACTTCGGCGACATGCCCGAATGCGCCGCATACCGCCATGTCGGCATGAATATGTCCGAGCTGATGTGCATAGAGGCGCTCTCGCTTCGCCTCGAGGGCTCGCCATGGCAAGGCTCGATCCGCTATAGCATGCTCGCCAAGGACGGCGGGTGGAGCGATGCCGCGGCCGACGGGGAGCCAGTAGGCGAGGGAGGGAGATCTCTGCGCTGGAGCGCCATCAAGGTCTGGCTCACCGGCGACGTCTCGCTGCACTTCGACCTCGAGGTAAGGGCGTTCAACTCGAACGTCGGCTGGACGGCGGGTTACGTTTCGGGAACGGGGCTCGATGCGCCAACGGTCAATGGAGTGGGCGACCTCACCGCATCGAACGACCTGAGGTGCGTCCAAGTCGATTTGATCCCAAAGCCGGAAGGAGCCGTGGTATTGCGGGATTTCTCGCGGGACGGAAGGATTCTAAACATCACGGAAGACGAATTCGCCGATATGCAGGACCGCTATCTTTCCTGTGTCGTCATGCAGGCATTTCCGACGGAGCTGCGCAAGGGGACCAACCATGACTCACCGCTCGTTCACCGGTTCCATGGATTCGTAGGCGCCGGGCCCGTCCATATCGCAGGGGTAAAGGTCGTCTATCACGCCGACGGAGTGGATGACGATTCGATCGTCTTCACGGAAACGGCCAGGGTCGGTCACCACACGGCCAGCGCGGAGGCCACCGCGGCCGCGCTGAAAAGCCGATGCAACCTGAATGACCATTTCGGCGAGGAGAAGAGCACGGGCTTTACAGACTGGTTTTACGATGCAGAGCTGACGAGCCCCTATGGGGGATCGGAGCTCACGGCGGGCGAGGAGCTCCACCTTTACGGCCGCAATCGCTGCACGGTCAGGATCGAATATGCGGAGGGTTCGCTTCATCCCGAGGAGGGGGCCGTGTATCGCACCGCCGCGAGCGACAGCGCCCCTGAGGCGGCGGGTGCCCTAGAACTCCCCGATTACGGCAAGGGTCATGAGTCCCATTCCCTCGGGGGGATCACGCTGCCGGCCATCGGTGACGATGGGTGCGCCCATAAGGCCGTCTACTGGGGCGAGCGCGTCGCCCCGGCAAAACCAGAAGACGTCTACCGTAAGACATCCGACGGCACCTGGCGCCGGTATGTCCCGATATGCTGGCTGACTTCAGCGAGCCAGCAGAGCGCGTCGACCGGCTCCATTACGGCTAAGCGCGATACCGTCCTGTACATCAAGTGGTCTTTGGCTCAAGCCGACGGCGTCGTCAGCTCGAAATAGGAGGACCGGCGATGGCGGGCGGGGAGGGATCCAAAAGGCTCCGCTCCAACTGTGATTTTGCAGGCTGTCGCCCGCTCGGGAGCAGAACCGGGGAAGCGGCGCGTTTGGCTCCCCCGGTTTTCCGATCAATAGGTGAAGTAGCCCGGCCGCGTGTTATGGTCGGGCGTCATATTGGTTTCAGCCTTCTTCTCGAGCTTAGCGAGTCCGTCCTTCAATGCCGCAGTGCCCGGCGTTTTCTCCGGGGTATTCTGCTTTAGGGGGTAAACTTCGCGCATATGCTCGAGTTGGGCGGCATAACGGGCGTTGATGAAGGGCGGCACGCCATCAGTCTCCCTGAACTCGTTATGGTCTGCCGCGATCTGGTCGATGAGGTCTCTCGGGTAGGTTTTCGTGGCGTACGACTCCGTGACCTCGAATTCGGGCCCTTCGTAGGATTCCCATGCGTCGATACGCTCGATATGGTAAAGACGATCTGATTTCGAGCGCGAAACGGCAATCCACCCCTGGGCGTCGTCCGAACGCCATTCGCTCATGCCGCACGCCAGAAGGATGCGATTGGAGTTGCCGTTCGCGTCAAGATCATAACCGAGTGATGGATATTCAATCCGCTGGTTAAAGAAAAGGCTCCAGTCTGCACATGATTTGATGGCGGCGACAAGCTCGGTCAACTCGAACGCACGGGATGAGAAATCCAGCTTGGAGGAGGCGCCCTTCCCCCTTATCGACCAGTAGTAACTATGCTTTTCGTGAGCCCTGTCAATGTTCAGCCTTATTCTCTCGGCATCCATCTCATTGAGAGTGATCGCCGTTTTGCCCAAATGAGCCATCGGTACTTTGTCGCCGTTGAAGTCGGCATACAGGTCGACGTGAATCCTGTCCGACTTGCGGATTTCGTCTATGAACTCACCCACCTTAACAAAGGGCAGGACGGTGAACGAATCGGCGTTACCCCCGGTTTCCACGCGCGATTGCCTGCATAGGCTAACCACGGCATCTCGATATGAGGGTTGCTCCTGCCTTCCGCTCGCAGCCGTCATGCAAATCTGCTCGACGACCTGCCTGGGCATCTTGTGCGGGTCGGCGAGCAGATAGTGATCGCTGAAGGCGAAACTCTTACCGAGTGTGAGCTCCTTGTACCCGGTCACAGTGAACAGGGACTCAAATGCACGATTCGGCCAGTTGTCGGGCCCTTCGTACAATGCGTTCAGACGCTTCGAGCAATCGATGAGGCCGAAGTTCATGTATGCCTCGTCCGGCGCGCGATCGCCCGCGTAGCTCCTCGCGATCCGTGTCATACGGCCCGCCAGCTCATCGACTGTCATCGCCTTTCGGTAAACCGGCCAGTCAGCGGGGGAGAGCCAGATGCCGCTTACGATTTCATCGAGCGTGTGAAAGGGCGAGAAACGACCCTCGAATTTGATCTCCGAGGCGCTGGGGACAAGGGGCGTCTTGCCATCCCATTTGACCCCGGGGCCGTCCATAAGGCCGGCATCTACCGGATCGGCACAATGACGGTCTCTCAGCACCATGCCGTCCCTTTTCGCGGTATAGCTGAACAGGCCGTCCTCCTCGTTGAACCCGAGAGAAACCTCGCAGCCCTCAACTTCTCCGCTCCATACCCTCTCATACATTTCAATCTGCCCCTTCTATCGTTAATGCCCGAACTTGGGTCCGCGGCCGTTTGTCCTCGGGTCTTGTTGGCGACGCAGGCCCCCCGCCGCCACTCCCATCCCATGGACAGCCGATTTCTTTGGAACGAACGCAAGGGAGCGAAGCTGCGTGCTCTTGAGCTCGCGGGCGCTAGCGTATGCGGCCAGGTTGAAGGTATTTTCCTGGCGCACCATCTCCCGCTCGATTGCAGCGGCAACGAGCGCCCTGTCCGAATACGGGTCGAACGCGGCGGCACAGGAGACGAGCCTGGACAGAGCCGAGGGGCCATCTATAAAGGTCAGGGGGACCGAGTAGCGCTCCCTGCACCACCTGGCCGCGACGGCACGCGTAAGGCTCTCGCGCCACCCCTCGCCCTCTGAGGCGGTAAATGAGTTGAGGGATCGGAACCCGTTCTCGCGCATGATGTCGTTTAGATCCTCGGTCTCGATATAGCCGTCCTGCCCCACGACCGGGTCGTAGATGTCGTAGGCGTCTTGAAGGACCTGCCAGCCACCGTTGCCGATGGGCCAGGCCATCGCGAAATCCGTCGTCGTCCCGTTCATCGCCTGGAACCCGAGACCATGTACCGTGAAACTGCCGCACCACGTGAGTCCGTAGCGGGCGCAATCATCTGCACCGGGCCTCACCGACGGGCCGTCATCCATGTCCCTCAGCCAATTCGGAAGCATGCTCGGGTCAAGCTCCTCGGCCATATCTCTCCCTCCGTCTGTATTTCTGATGCTCCAATCATCGTTTCGGAGGCAGTCGGGCGGGTGGTTATGAACAAGTGTTCCAAGTGGGTGTCACCTCATGGCACCAAGTGGGGGAGCGTCGGCATTTGCGGGACTTTATGCTTGAAGCATCTATTTCAATGGAGGGGAACGCTATGGAAACATCCGATGTCTACACCCAGGTATTCCAGTCTCTCATGCCTCTTATTCAGATCGCCATCGTGCTTTGGGCGGCAGAGACAATCTTGACGATGCTTATAAAAGAGCATCGCAAGTCCAAGAAGAAGAAAGAACGGGAAAAACGCCGCCTTGAGTATCAGGACCGTCGTATGGCCAACGACGAGGAACATGCGAAGGTCACGCGCGCGATGCGTTATGACGTGCTGCGCCGGGATGGCTTCAGGTGTGTCAAGTGCGGACGTGGTCGCGAGGACGGCGTGAAGCTCCACGTCGACCATATCAAGCCCGTCTCACGCGGTGGAAAGTCCGTAATGGACAATCTGCAGACGCTTTGCGAGGACTGTAATTGCGGGAAGGGCAACAAATACGAGGAGTAGCGTATTTGTTAACAAAAATAGAGGGCGGGGCACATTACTGTATCAGCCCTCTATTTTTTTATCAGTTCAGCCCTCTAAGTATCCTTCTCATCGTGGATCACCGTAACGCGGCGAGTGCAGACTGCATCGAGATGCGAGCCGCTGAATACCTTTCGGTCGGGCTCTAGCTCGAAGCCGCCATTATCAAAGGGAGTGGCCATGCGCTCGAGGTCGGCATCGGTGATATCGTGCTTCGCCATAAAATCGTTAACGTTCATGCCAATCACCTATCCAAACCGGGTTTCCTAAGTGTCTTGCCGCCCGGTGAAATCATCCCGTGGAATTGATAGAAGCAATCACCCCCTGAATCAAAGGTGCAGCAAACTCGATGGGCCTGCTGTTCAAGCCCTGTACTCGAAATCTAAGTGTTCTTCATTTGGCTGCCCCTCAATCCATTTTTGGACAGCGAGGCAGGCGAGGGCATTTGTCACGGTCCCATGCGGACTGTTTTCCCAGGCATATCCGATTCGAACCGCGGCGTCGGCCAACTCGCTGTTCGCAAGACAGTTTCGGTCATGATTCTTTTCACTAAACCATCGGCAATATTCGTGCATCGTATTCGTGACCCTGGTTCGAGAAACGGGCGCAGCGTCGTTGTACTCCAGGAACCTCATAACGCGCGGGGCATTGTAGACGATAACTTCGTCGGCGCCACAGACGATCTCCCTGATCTTTGCCTGGTCGTCGAAAAAGGAGGAGAGGCCTATCTGGTTGTCCGGGGACACCCCGTTGACCTTAGATGCCGCCTGCCACAGCTCTCTGCGACTTGGCCTGTATTTCCCCTCATGGAGCACGTTTCCCGCCCAGCCCACGATAGCGATGGCCACGATTTCATCTTCAACGGGGTTGGGACCCGTTGTCCCGAGGTCAAGGCAGATGACCTTCGGAGCGTGTACCTCGAAATGGCCTGCCATCATGCCGTCACGCCGACGCTGGATCCTGGGGGCAACTCCGAAAGAGCGAGCGATGAGCTCGATTTCATCTGCCGTTCCGGTTACGCGAACCTCTGCCATACACCGCCCCTTTCGCACGGGGACGAACCTTTTAATTTCTTTTCGACTCTAGCACAACCCCGCTTAAGGCAATTCGGCACGGTCGGTGCCACGGCTGCCATTAACTCTGGGAGAACATACGTTGTACGGCTACGTACGTGTCGCCTACCTGCGCTTTTCCGTGTCACCATTTGTCACCCCTTGGCACCAAATGGCCCCTCACGGACGCATTTGAGGGAGCAGAATCTATCTCGGGGGGCGGGAAATAAGCCCCTATCGTGTCGACGGGGGCCAAAGTCTCGAACCCCCTAACCGAAAGGAGCGCATCATGGATTCTGCGACCATGAACGCCATGGCCACGTATCTCGCGGCCAAGACCTACAATGTCCGCCGTGCAGCTGACGAGAAGCTCGGTGCCGTCATCTCCACCGAGATGATCATCCTCATCGGCCTGCTCGCCCTCGCCCTCGTGACCGTTCTCGCTGCCTACTCCGGCAAGCTCCAGGACGTCATCAAGATGGCCACCAACGTTGTGGGCGCTATCGGCACCAACAACTACAAGGTGCCGGCGTAAACGCGAATACGCCTTCCCCTTTGGCCCCGTCCCAGATTCAGCCTGGGGCGGGGCTTTCTATTTGAAAGGGCGGATGCTTGCCTCGGCATATCTTCCGGGCGAACGAATCTATTTGACAAAATCGAATTTTGAAATCTGCTCTCCTGGCGACACCCTGAATCACTACCTGAAGGTCCCCGCACCGGTCTATAATTGACTAAAACCCTCCAATGCCGGGAAAGGCCCGGCCTCATGCCTTCTTGCAGAGGGGGAGGGGTAACTGTGAACAGTTTCCAAATCAATAGCCTGAACCTGACCGAGGCCGGAAGCGGCACGGTCGAGCGCTGCCTGGACTCCAGGGGCCAGATGCACGTGCGCAACCAAGTGGGAAAGCTCCGTATCGACTCAGAGACCGGCGCCACCGAGATGGAAGTGTCCCGCGGGCTCAGCGATGCCGTCTACGTCGATGTGGCGACCGGCAGCATGATCCACGAGAACACGGTGGGCAGCATCCGCTTCCGCACCGACTCGACCGGTACCGTCATGGAACACCTGCTCTAGATGCCTATGGAATGTCGGGATAAAGAAAAAGCCCCATACGGGGCGGCCTGAAAAGGCAGTTTGTGGCTTTTAAGCCGTATTTCGACTTAGGTACTGCGTTTCGAGCAGCAACTCACAATCCCTTTATATCACACAGGAGAACTCATGGCTAGGAAACTTAAAAATATCAACGGTCCCTGGTTTGCCGGAATCGACCTCGACGGCACGAGCGTCGGGTTCGTGGCCACAGACGAGTACGGAGAGGTCCTCTACCACAAGGGCCAGCCCGTGATGGGCACACACTGCTTCAAGGAGGCGCTCCACGCCTCCGAGGCCCGTATGCCCCGCGCCGCCAGGCGCAGGCTCCAGCGCGCCCGCGGCAGGGAGCGTGAGATGGAGCGCGTGTTCGCGCCGGCGATCGCTCCCACAGACCCGGATTTCTTCGTCAGGCGCAGGATGTCCTACAAACTCATGCGCGACGATATCGCGGCAGATCCCGCCGCTACCGCCTGGCAGGGGCTTCTTGACGGCTATCCCACACTCGCGCACCTCGACGTCGACCTCATGCAATCAGACGGCCCCCGAGACCCCAGGCTCGTCTTCTGGGCCATCGCCAACCACGTCGTGCGCCGCGGACACTTCCTCATGGAGGGCAACGACGTGACGTCCGACAACTCAGACCCCTCCGCCCAGGTCGAGGCCCTCGTGCGCGAGCTCGACGCCCTGGGGGAGGCCTGTGGCGAGGCTATCGAGCTCGACGGCGGCGCGCTTGGCGGTATGGGCGGCTCCTGGACTGCCCGAGAGCTCCAAAAGGCCGTGTCCGGCGCCGTATCGGTGACAGGCGACGATATCGACGCCAAGATCGCCCGCGCGCAGGCAAAGGCGCTGGGCGACCTCGTCGCCGGCTACAAGGCGAATATGGACGCCTTCGCACTCGAGGGCGAGCAGATCGGAAAGATATCCGTATCCGACGCCGATGCGCTCGATGAGTTCCTCGCCAACTGCCCCGACAGACTCGCCCCGACCATCGAGGCCGCACGGGGCCTCTACTCCGCGTGGCGCCTACAGGGCCTTCTCTCGTTTGCACCCGGAAAGACCCTCTCGCACAACCAGGTGGCCCAGTACGAGGTGTACGGGCGCCAGCTGCGCACCCTGAAGGACCTCGCACTGAAATACATCGCCCATGCTGATTCCGAGGAAGGTCCCGACGAGGACGGGCTTGCCCTCTACAGGGACTTCTTCGGCGGCCCGAAAAGGTCCGGCCGCAGGGGGTACGACAAGGTGCTCGTGAAGAAGCTAGACGGCGCCAAGAGGAATATGGGCTATACGGCCTACGACCTCAACGTGATTCCCTATGAGGAGTTCAAGAAGAGGGTTGAGAGGCTCTTCAGGGGAACGGATGCCGCAAAGGACCCGGCCTACATCGATATGGTCGCCGCTCTCGGAGAGCACAGGTTCCTTCGCCGTATCCACACCACGGACAACAGTGCTATCCCGTACCAGCTCCATGCGGAGGTCGTGGGCCGCATCATCGACGCGCAGGGCAACTTCTATCCCTGGCTCAAGGACGCGGGCCCCCATATCCTGAAAGTGCTGACCTCGAGGATCCCCTACTACGTAGGGCCCTTGGACTCCTCGGCCGCGCCCTTGGACGCCCACGGCAAGGCGAGGTTCGCGTGGTCGCGCCGTCTTCCCGGCCATGAGCGCGCCTTCGTCGCACCCTGGAACTACGAGGAGCATATCGACACCGATGCGGCCGCAGAGGCATTCATCCGGCGCATGACGGGCAAGTGCACCTACCTGGTCGATGAGGACGTGCTCCCGGCGAACTCCCTCATCTACGAGCGCTTCCGGTTCCTGAACGAGCTGGCGGGCATCCGCTACACCGAGGACGGCCAGGACTGGCTGCCGCTCGATGCGGCGATGAGGGCGGCCGTGGTCGAGGCCGCATCGGACGGCTCGGTCATGACCCTCAGCCGAATCGCGAACATCCTCTCGCGCGACTTCACGATGGCGCACCCGCACGTCAAGGGCGTATCCGATGCCAAAAGGATGACGTCGCGCCTGTCCGTCTCGGCCTGGATCGCAGGCCTTCTCGGCGTGAAGTCCTTGACGGCCGCCCAGAAGTCCATGGCAGAGGACATCATCCTGTGGAACACCGTGTTCGAGGAGCGCTCCATCCTGAAGCGCAAGGTCGCCAAGGAATACGGGGATATCCTTGACGAGGGCGCTATCGAGGCCTTTTGCGCGAAGCGCCTCAAGGGCTGGGGCCAGCTCTCCGAGCGCCTGCTTACCGGTGTGTGGGTAGACACCGCGCGCGGCGACATGTGCATCATGGACGTTCTCGAGCAGGGCGCGCCCTACGGCAGGTTCCGCGGCACGCCCATGAACCTGATGCAGGTCCTGAGCGACACCGAGCTCGGCTTCCGCGCGAGGATTGACGAGGTCAACGCCACCGCGCTGGAAAAGGCCGGTGAGCTCGGCATCGACGCCCTGCCCGGGTCCCCCGCGCTTCGTCGCGGCGTCTCGCAGGCCATGAAAGTTATCGAGGATATGGCTTCGGTGGCCGGATGCGCCCCGGCAAAGGTCTACGTCGAGGTCACGAGGACCGCCTCGAACAAGCTGAAGGGCAAGCGGTCGCGGAGCCGCGCCCAGGAGATCGAGGCCGCGCTGAAGGCGCTCGACGAGGACGCGCGCCGCGACCTGGATGCCGCCAGGCTCCTGCGCGAGCTGGGGATGTTCGACGAGAAAGAGATCAACGAGCGCCTGTACCTCTATTTCCGACAGGCGGGAAAGAGCCTCTACTCCGGCAAGCCCATCGATATCGCGCGCATCGCGTCGGTCGACTACTGCGTCGACCGTATCCTGCCCAGGTCGGTGCGCAGGGACGAATCGCTCGACAACAAGGTTTTGGTCCTGTACGCCGAGAGCCTTGATAAGAAGGACTCGATCCTCGTGCCCCAACACGTGCAGAGGAAGATGGCGCCTTTCTGGATGCACCTGCGCCGCACGGGCCTCATGACCGAGCGCAAACTCAACGCGCTCATGAGGACGCAGATCTCCGAGAGAATGCTGAAGTCGATCGTCGGGCGCCAGCTGACCGAGACGAGCCAGGAGTGCAAGCTCATCGCCGCGGTCCTCGAGGCAACCTACACGGGCGTCAAGGTCGTGCCGGTGAAGGCCGGGGTCGCCAGCTCGGTCAGGAGGCGCGCGGGAATCCCGAGAAGCCGAAAAGCAAATCGCTACTACCACGCCCACGATGCCCTCATCGCCCTCACGACCGGCAGGTTCATCGAGACGAGGGCGCCCATGTGGTCGAACAACAGGGCCTTCTACGAGCGCATTATGCGCGATATCGAGGCGCAGGAGCGCCGGGGCGGGGCGGACTCAGAGCTCGATTTCTTCTCCGGCGGGTTCTTCCGCAACCTCGTCGACTACGACACGGCAGAGGTGCTGTGGGATTCCGATTTCGAGCGAGAGAGGCTCGTCCGCGCCTGCTCCTGGAAGAACCTTCGCGTGACGTTTGCCCCCTACGAGGAAGGCGGCGCCTTCTGGAAGCAGACCGTCTACTCCCCGCGCGACTCTAAGACGAAGCTCATCCCCGTGAAGGGCGACCGTGATGCTGCCCTGTTCGGCGGCTACTCAGCCCAGACGTTCGCCTATTTCATGATCTACGAGACCGAGGGCAAGAAGGGAAACCTGTTCAGGTTCGCCCCCGTGCCCACCTCCATCGCATCCAAGGCGACCGATTCGCTCACCGAGCTCTATGCGCGCTCGCTGTGCCATGAATCCGGTGAGAGATTCGTCCGCGTCGTGCGCGACAGGATCCTTAAGGAAACAGTGTACGAGGCATATGGGGAGCGCTTCAGGGTCAAGGGGCTGAAGACCGCCGGCCCCGTGCGCCAGCTCGCCCTCGACGCAGCCGACACCCGACTGCTCAGGATCGTCGAGCGCATGGTCGACGGCGAGCAGCCGAGCCCCAGGCGCGATCTTGAATCCGATGCCAAGGTTCTCTGCCGGCTGTGGGCACGCCTTCTCGCGCTCGCTCCGGCAAACTTTCCCCGCGTCTCCAAGGTGCTCAAGCTGGGTGCCCTGAAGACGCCGGAAAAGGTGTTCGCCGATACGGAAGCGGACGATCTCGCTAAGACCGTCCGCGCGGTAGCGGAGTCCGAGATCCAGGTCGTGGAGCTCCTATCCGGCATCAGGGGCACCGCCGACGTGAGGCCCCTCGGCGGCAGCGCGTTCGCGGGTACGCTCTCGATGACCTTCGATAAGATCGTCAACGACCCCAAGGCCGGTTTCGCTATCGTTGACATTTCGGCGGCGGGCCTTCACGAGAGGGTATCCACCCTTGGGTAAGACACTCTTTTTGGAGAACGCCCGGAAACTGCGCTATGAAGCGGGATGGGTCGCCGTTCACCGTGACGGCGACCCCCGACCCGTCCTGTTGCGTGCCGACGAGCTCGACTGCATCGTTGTCGACGGAAAGGCCGCGTTCATATCGACCTACCTGCTCGATGAGCTCGCGGCAAGGGGCTGCAGCGTCATTTTCACCGATAGCCGGCATATGCCGGCATCAATCCTGATGCCGCTAACGGCAGCGACGATCGATACGAACGGCAGGGTCCTTACGCAGATGTCCTGGGGCGCCTGGCCGCGAAAGATGCTATGGAAGAGGATCATCGAGTGCAAGCTGGACAATCAGGCCAATGTCCTTGCCGGTTCAGGCCATGACCTGGAGGCAGAGCTGCTTGCATCCTATGCGGGAGAGGTCCGCGCGGGCGACTCGACCGGGCGCGAGGCGGCAGGTGCCCGCCGCTATTTCCAAGCGCTGTTCGGCGACGGTTTCGTGCGGGTACCGCACGCGGATGCAACCAATAGCGCCCTCGATTATGGTTATTCCATCCTGCTCTCGCATACAGCGTGCAGGATCGCGGCGAAGGGCTACCTCAACCAGGTGGGAATCCACCACCACTCCAAGACGAACCCCTACAACCTCGCCTGTGACCTCGTGGAGCCGTTCAGGCCCCTGGTCGATCGGAAAGTCGAGCTGGAGCGCCCCCGCGATCTCTCGCCGTCTGTGAAAAGGCTCCTTGCGTCCACACTCGCGGACAGGATTCCCTATGGACATGGGAGCTACCGGGTGTCGGACGCCATCGACCTATGGGTCGACGGATGCCTTCGTGTGATGGAGGGGGCTGGCGATGCAGATGGGATCTCGGCGCCAGGAACGCCTTGATGGGGAACGGGGGAGGATAAGGTTCATGAGGATAATCGTAATGTATGACCTACCCGTGGCCGATGCCCAGGACCGTCATGAGTACTCGAGGTTCAGGCAGTTTCTTGTCAGGGATGGTTATACGAGGCTGCAGAATTCCGTCTACACCCGCCTGGCGGTCGATACCAAGAATGCTGAGGCTGCAATCTCTAGGCTCAAGGCCAGCCTTCCAGAAGCGGGGCTGGTGCAGGTGCTCAGGGTATCCGAGGCCTCCTTTTGCTCAATGCTCACGCTATGTGGAAGCCCGTCTGACGAGGGGCATTTTGTTACCGGAGAGGACTTTATCGTCTTATGATCGTCAAGCTCGAAACGGTAGGGGAGACAATCGATTTTCCGGATGGACTTGGAGTCATATCCTTCGATGAGTTCGACGAGCTATCTCGATGCGCCGAATCGCTTTTGGGAGAAGGGGAACCCGGAATCGCCCTATACCGAGGGGAACGAAAGCTCAAACCGAAGGATATCGTCCTTATCGACAGCCTGATCGAGCTCCCATTCGATGACCGGAGGTTAACCGGCGCCTATACGTCAAGGATGGCGTCTGAGATCGAGGCCTGTGAGCCTTTGGCAACCAAAGCGCATGAGATCAGGGCGTGTATCGAGATGTTGATCGCGGAATTGGGGCATTCCCTTCGAACGGATTTGATAGGGAACACGGAACGGGATATCAAATCGTTCGCCAAATGGCTTTCGCTGTCACCCCGCCGCGAGCCGGCCACTACCCTGCAAAGAAAATTCTTCTCCTTCATGGATTACGTTTGCGATACGAGGCTGAATCCGTCAATTGCTGTAATCGCCCTCATCGACAAGCTAAATCCGGCCGAGGTCTTGGAATTAACTCGAAAGGCGCGCCATGAGTGTCTGGAGATGCTGTTTCTCGAATACCGGGAGGTAGACAATGCCAATCTCGAGATCCCAGTGTGGCATATAGATAGAGATCGGGTCCTCTTCTCCCGTAACGTCTAAACCGTTAAACTGGTACATGCACCTTGAAATCTCAAATAAGGCTTACTGCTTGATAGCACGGTTTTCCGATGATCCGCCAGCTGTCAGGTTTTTACAGAACTCACGCTATCATCCCTTTTCCGGGCGGAAACTGGATGGTTTCCAAAAATCGTCGGAACCCTTTCTAATCTATTAATTAACTATTCAGCTTCAGTAGCTGCTCTTTTGCGTCGCTTACCGGCCGATGTCTATTCTCCGGCTTCGTAGGTACCGCGCTTCGAGCTGCTACTTACCACATCTCGCCAACGATGCGGTATTTGTCAGGCTTCGTAGGTACCGCGCTTCGAGCTGCTACTTACCCTGGACACCACCCCACATACCAGCCGCCCCGCTTCGTAGGTACCGCGCTTCGAGCTGCTACTTACCTCGCAGGCGGCTCAGCTCATCGTCAATCGAGCTTCGTAGGTACCGCGCTTCGAGCTGCTACTTACCAATCAATGACCGAAAACGAAATAACTCCTTGCTTCGTAGGTACCGCGCTTCGAGCTGCTACTTACCGGCATGCTTCTGGAGGCCGACGGTGAACGTGCTTCGTAGGTACCGCGCTTCGAGCTGCTACTTACCCGAAACCCTCGTTCTCATAACCACAGGTTCGCTTCGTAGGTACCGCGCTTCGAGCTGCTACTTACCCTGAATTGGCCATGACCCGCATCTATTACGGGCTTCGTAGGTACCGCGCTTCGAGCTGCTACTTACCGTCTGCTCGATGAGATGCCAGCGGCAGTCGGCTTCGCAGGCACCGCGCTTCGAGCCGCTACTTACCATGTCACTTTCCATTAAGGGCGATAAGCCTGCTTCGTAGGTATCGCGCTTCGAGCAGCTGCTTACCTCGAAGAGCCTTTCTGCCTTGTAATGTCAGGCTTCGTAGGTACCGTGCTTGGAGCAGCTACTTACCATCCGGCTGCGACGTTCCCACCGTAGGATGGCTTCGCAGGGACCGCGCTTCGACTAGTTACTTGCCACAGAGCCGCCATATGGCGCAATGATTTACGCTTCACAGGTATCGCGCTTCGAGCAGCTACCTACCTTCGCGCTTAATTCTGCCTACATAAGGCCTACTTCGCAGGGACTGCGCTTCGGGCAGCTACTTACTCTGGCCGGCAAAAAACCCAAGAGTCCATAAAACTTCGCAGGTACCGCGCTTCGGGCAGCTACTTACCGCACAACTTTGTTCGCATCCACGCTCACTGGCTTCGCAAGTATGGCGTTTCGAGAGAGACTCACTAAGCATAAATATGGACTTTCCCACTCTTATGCTTCGCAGACACCGCACTTCGAGCAGATACTTATACCACAAGGCAGTCAAAGCCATGGGCGTACATGTTTTGCAGGTATCGTATTTCGGGCAATTGCTATTTCGGGCAATTGCTTTACAGACGCGGGAATTAGCCGACACGCCTAATGGCTTCGAAGGTTCTTCGATCGCTGCGATTCACAGCTTCGCCCTGGTTGATTGCCGTCTTTCGCGCAATCCGATACGGCTCTCGTGGCAACTTCTTCGCGACCACTTCGGTTTCGTAGGTCATCCATTGCCACGACCCCAGGTCGAATGGATAGGCGTTTCAATCAAAATAGTGTCACCGCTTGGCACCAAATTAGCCTTATTTTGAGCAAACACGACTACAAAATTAAATATGAGTACCTATGCCTATATCGAGGAGGCTCCCGTGTCTTTTGGCGTCAGATTGGCGACCACATTAGCCGTCGGTTGCGGCTTTTGGTGCGCCTCCCATCTTTACCAACGCTGGCGCTACGCTGCACTGGAGCATGAAGACAAGACCATGCTCCAAGCACAGCCCGGAGATACCGATAGGGATAAATGGATAGACGCCGTGAAGAGGGAGGCCGTTAACTACGGCGTCAGCCCCTCAACACTTATTTCTCTGGGTAGCGCAGGAGATATCGATGCGGAGATGTCCCAGCTTGGAGACACCGGAACGTACGCACGCCGCCACAACCCACCGCTTGCCTCGGAAATCGTTTTTGTCTACCCCCATCTGCTTGCAGCTTGGACTGGATCGCTCATCTCGATTCCCTATGCCGTCTTCCTGGCAGCCTCCGTGGCACTTGGCCAGGAGGATATGAGATTCAGGCTCGCGCCGGTGCCCATGCTGTTCCTTTTTGCGGGCGCTGGCGCTGTGTCATCCCCCTGGGGACCATATGCGTGGGCGGTATTTACCATTCCCTGCGCTGCAGTATTCGCGCTGATCTCCTTTGCCATGAAGCGCATCGCCGGGATCTCCTGGCACGCCGGCGACTATCTCACGCTTGCCGTCGCCCTTATGGCGGCGCTATCCGTCGGGACCGTGTTCGAGTTTCTCGCTATCCACCTTGCATGCGCATGCGCCCTGGAACTCGCTATCAGATCCATCCCGGCCTGTGCTCGCCTCAAGAACAACGTCCCCTACAACGCCGTGCTGTCGGTGAGCCTGGTCGGGGCGACACTAATCGCAATCTTGAAAGGTTATCTGCTATGAGGTCTAAACGTACGGGGCTCAGGGCCGTCATGGTGACCCAGCTCGTCCTGCTCCTTCCCATCATGATCGCCATGCTCGCACTCGTCGTGGATTGCGCCAACCTGAGCAGGTGCAAGGCACTTGCGTCCTCTGCCGCGTCCGAGGGTGCCCGCTATGCCGCGGCAAATCCAGATCTGTCCGATTCCGAGGTCGAGGCATACGTGAGGGGCGCTATCGGGCTCGATGACAGCTGCACCGTGGATATCGTGCGCGAGGCGATTGCACCCAAGGAGGTGACGCTGAGGGTAGGGGATAAGTCCAGGGACTCCTCCATCGAGCGCAAGTCTGTGACGGTCAATGTCCAGATTCCCTGCCGCCGCGTCTTCACCCTGGCTGTCTTCGACGGGCTTGCGGGCATCGAGCCCGAGTCTTCCTCTGCCACCGCGATCTCATCGGAGGTGATGTGATGGTGCGCAACACCCGGGCGCTCAAGGCGCTCATCTCCACCGAGTTCATCTTCGTGTTCCCTATCGCCCTCACCGTCGTGCTCGCCATCATGGGGTTCGGCTTCACGGGCTACCAGCGAGCGAGAATCGACTATTCGCTGGCGCACCTCGCGGACCGGCTTCCCGCGGGGTGGGACTCCATGAACGCGGATACGCTCGTAACCGAGCTCGTGAGCACCTCTGCTGGCGTGGACCCCGACTACCTCACGGTGAAAAACGCCTCTGTGACACTCAATTCCGATGAGAACCTTGGACAGGGTAGCGCCGTGGCAAGCGACCTGGGCACCGAGAACCTCAGGACCGAGGACAGGACCGTGACGGTATCGGCTGAGATTATCTACGACTACCCAGCACCCTACAACGTGTTCGGAAAGAGATCCGTGCGCAAGATCACACGCTCCTACATCAGCTATTCGGACTGGGAGGTCATCTAGATGAAGTGCCGCACACTCAGGGGGAGGGGAGCCCGCGCGCAGCTCACGACCTTCTTCGTCGTATTACTCATCCCCCTTTCCCTTCTCATCGCCCTCGCGGTCGACCTCGGCGGCGCACTCGCCTACAGGACATGGCAGGGCTCGCTTCTCGAGAGCACGCGCCAATCCTGTTTCGGCGAAGCCAACGCCGTCAAATATGCGGAGAACCCCGGCGAGGAGGCGCGCTCCGAGGTGCTCGAGATGCTGAAGGCAAACGGGTATACCGGAAAAGCCACGGTCTATTATGTCGAGGCGCCAGAGGACCTGTGTGGAGCGGCAGACCGATATGCCGGCGTCTACGTGATTTTGGAGGGAACCTGGCCGTCGACATTCGCTAGGTTCGCGGGCATCGACGAACTCAAGGTTCGATCCGATGCGGTATGGGCGCTCCATCCCTATTCATCCACGACGGTATGGCGCCCCGCCGACACCGGAAACGGCTGGTGTGAGTACACAATCGACAAGGACGGAAACGTTTCAACGAAAACGGGTGTCTGCTCGATCGACGATGCCCCCGAAAGCCTCTCCAAGGCCGTTAGAGACATGCTGCCCGCCTCATCAGGCGGTACCGAAGGCGCAGATGAATCTGCGTCCGACGGCGCTGAATAGGCGCCCTCGCCGAACACCCTAGATTGTCACCCAATGTCACCAAATCGCCCCGCACGCACGTCCGCGCGGGGCGATTCTTTATGTGTCGGAATAGCACGACAGATCGGAGGACCCTTGGGTCTGATGTACGACCTGATGCGCCAGGGAAGATATGACCTCATGCCGGCGCTGCTGACGTCGTGCGAGGCGGCGGACGCGGTCGGAGTCACCCCTAGGACCATCGAGAGAATGTGCGCGTCGGGAAAGCTCGAGGGCGCACGGTTCGGCAACCGCTGGCGCGTCAACCGAGACTCGCTGCTCAGGTATTCGGGGCTCCTCGGTCCCGGGAAGGAAGTCAAACGATGAAGAAAAGGACCCCGGAGGAGATCAGGGCTGAGATCGCCCAGGTCGAGGCAGAGGAGCGCGCGGCCGTGGATGCCGGTCGCATGCGCAGTATCGATAGGCTCCGCGGGCGCAAGCAGGCGCTCGGCCATGAGCTTGAGCGCGCCATGGCGCAGGAGGCCGCCATGGGGGCGACCACGTCGACGCAAATGCCCGCCACGGCTCCCAAGACCGCCCAGAGCGGCCAGAGGACCACGGCAACGGCGGGAGCCGCGACCGCACGCCGACAGCGCGGACAGGTACCCGGTGGAGCCCGCAAGGACCGCAGGCTCGCAGCCGTCGCCGGCGTGGCCATCGCCGTCGCCGTCGTGACAGTAGGATTCTCCGGCTGGCGCTGGACCCAGGCACAGGGCGAGCTGACGCGCCTCGAGCAATCGACCGTCAAGGTCGTCACCGTCACGCGCGACGTCGCCCCCGGTGAGGTTATCGCGTCCGCGGACCTCACGGTCGCAAGCGTGCCCAAGGCGTTTGCGCCAAAGGACGCCGCTAAGAAGGTATCCGATGTCGCCGGGCGCCAGTCCGTCACACAGCAGACCTCGGGTACCGCCGTATCGCTTTCATCGGTCTCCGGCTCCAAGAAACCCGCCTCGATCACCACAGCCGTGACCGAGGGCCGCGTCGCCTACACCGTCGCGCTCGACAGCTCGACCGGCCTCTCGCCACTGCTCGCCGTCGGCGACAAGGTCGACGTCCTCGCGAGCGTGAACGATGGCCAGGTCGTGACGACCGAGCGCATCGCCGACTCCATCCGTGTGTTGGCGCTCGACGGAAACCTCTCGGGCACCAAGTCTGACGGTTACTCCAATGTCACAATCGAGGTGACCGAGGACCAGGCCCTCGCACTTTCGAGCGCAAGCGGCATCAGGCTCGTCGCCCTTCCCGAGACGGGGGAGACGAACAATGCTGAATAAGGACCTACTCAAAATCGAACGCGACGCCGTACGCCAGGCAACCGGGGTCCTGACGGCGGCCAACGACGCGACCGAAAGCAACGAACAGAGGGATACGCGCGCGCACGAGCTCCTTGCCGATATTGTCGATTCCATCCCCGAAGGCTCTCGTCTGGATGACAACTCCTTCGAGGTGGTTATTCAGGCCGGCATCAACGACCTGTACTATCTTGGGCCCATCGAGGAGCTGCTTCCCGATACCTCGATCTCGGAAATCATGGTGAACGCCCCGGATGACGTCTGGGTCGAGCGAGCGGGCATGCTACGGAAGGTCCCGGTGACATTCGAGGACGACGAGCATGTGAAGTTCATCATCAACCGAATCGCGTCCGCCGACGGTCGGCGTTGCGACGAGGCACAACCGCTGTGTGACTGCATCCTCAACCGTCCCGGTGCCATCTTCGACGGCTCGCGTGTGGCGGCGACGGCCAAGGGCATCGCCGTCGACCACAACATCCTCAATATCCGAAAGTTTCGACCCGACGCCGTGGAACCCGAGGACCTCATGGCGCTGGGCACCTTCGACCAGCGCATGCTGGAGTTCATGGAGGCCATCGTTCTCGGCCGCATGAACGTCGTCATCGCCGGCGGAACGGGTTCGGGCAAGACGACGCTGCTCAACGCCTGTTCCTCCTTCATCCCGGACAACCAGCGCATCGTCACGATCGAGGACGCGCCGGAGCTGCGCCTCCAAAAGCCCCATGTTGTGCGCAAGACCGCACGTCGACCCAACATCGAGGGCGAGGGCGAGATCACCATCCGACAGCTCGTCATCCATGCGCTGCGAGAGCGCCCGGACCGCATCGTTGTCGGCGAGTGCCGTGGCGGCGAGGCGTTCGATATGATCCAGGCCATGATGACCGGTCACGAAGGGTCCCTCACGACCGTGCACTCCTCCAACGCGCGCGAGGCGACGACCCGCCTGCGCTCCATGATCCAGCAGACCGGAACCGAGATGCGAAGCGAGCAGATCATGGAACTCATCGCCTCGGCCATCGACTTCATCGTCTTCGTGAACCGTTTCGACATCGACGGCTCGCGCAAGATCACCGAGATCGCGGAGGTCCAGGGTATGCAGGGCGATGTCATCACTATTGGCACCATCATGCGCTTCGAGCAGACCGGCTTCTCCGAGGACGGCAAGGTTCTCGGCGAGTTCATGCCCACCGGCGAGCGCATCACCCCGGCGCATCGCGAAAAGCTCTTCGCGCGCGGCGTTTACGTCGACGACGATTTCTGGTTCCGTCGATGAGCGGGCAGATTTCCCCGGCAGCCCTCCTCCCCGCACTGCCGGCGGTATTGACGGGAATCGTTCTGTTCCTGACGGCCAGAAAGCTACGTGTCGAGCGCGAACGCGCCGAGTCCGGCCCCATCCCTGAGAATCCCTCTGACGAGACCGGCACAAATCGTCTCGTCGGCGCCCTTCGTCGCGTGTGCCAGGGCGCAGCACCCCAGCTATCGGTCTCCGAGGCCGCGCAGATGTGGGCCGTCGTCGCGTTCGCCCCATCGGTGCTGATTCTCGCCACCGGCTCTGCGATGGGCGCCCTGGCGGCACTCCCGCTCGGTATCGCCGCCTTCCCGATCTGGGTGAGGCTGAAGCGCGGGGCAGAGCAGGGGCTTTTCGAGGAGCAGCTCGGCGAGGCGATGCCGCTCATCGCATCGAACCTGCGCACGGGCGCCTCGGTCGCGCAATCGGTGGCCCCCGTCGCCGAGCATATGGCAGAGCCGCTGAAATCGGAGTTCGCCATCCTCGAACGCGACCTGCGAAACGGACGACCCATCGCCCAGGCACTCGATGATATGGCCAAGAGGACGGGGAGCTCGAACCTGAAGCTCTACTCCACGGCCGTCTCCGTATCGCAACAGACCGGTGGCTCGCTCTCCGATATCACCGAGCGCGTGGGCGAAGCCATCAGGGCGAAGGTCAAGGCCAAGCGCTCGGCAGAGGCAAAGACGTCCTCGGCGCGATTCGAGGCCAAGCTCGTCGGCTTCGCGCCGGTCGTCATGCTGCTGCTCATGTCGCTGAGCTCGGAGATTCACCGCGAGTTCTTCATGACGCCCGCGGGGTGGGCGTGCCTTGCCGTCGGCTCCGCGCTCGATATCGTCGGCTTCTTGGTCCTCAAGCAAATCAGCAACATCAGATACGACTAGGGGTTCTCAGATGTTCGAAACGATAACGACTGGCTTCATATTCCTTCTTCTGGGTATCGCCGCGGGCCTCGGCGTGGATATCGCCCTCAAGCGCATATTCCAGTTGGAACCGCCGGTAGAGGAGGAGGCGTCCGCGACGCTTCCCGGAATCGCCGAGAAGCTGTCCAGCGTCGTGTCGAGGCTCGCGCCCATCTCCCGCTCGGTCATGGACTCCACGCGAGGCTCCCTCGACCGCGCGGGCCTCACCATGCAGCCGGCGACCTTCTGGGCCTTCCGCGTCGCGAGCGCCGCGGGATTCACCGCCGCCGGCCTCATCGCCTCGATCCTCATCGGAGGCTCCAAGGGACTCGGCATCTTCGCCGCGATGGTCCTCATGGGCCTCGCCGTTCCGCAGCTGTGGCTCTTGAACGAACGCGCGAAATGGCGCGACGAGCTCGACAGGCAGCTCCCCGACGCACTGGACCTTCTCGCAATCTGCATGTCGGCGGGTTCGTCCATCGACTTCGCCCTCCATACGGTCGGCAGCAGGATGGATGGCGCCATCGCGCGCGGCTTCGAGCGCGTGGCCAACGAGGCCAGCTTCTCGTCGCGCACCGAGGCGCTCCTGCGTTTCGCGGAACGCGCGCGCGTGCCATCCCTCACCATTTTCGCGGCATCGTTCGCACAGTCCGAGCGCGCGGGCGGCTCACTTGTCGACATCATCCGCGACCAGGCCGAGACGGTCCGAGAGCAGCGGCGCCTGAAGGTCGAGTCCGAAATCGAGAAGCTGAGCTCAAAGATGCTCTTCCCGATCATCATCTTCATCCTGCCAGTGTTCCTGATCGTCGTTCTCGCGCCCGTGGTGGCGCAGATCGCCCAGACGTTCACCTCCCTCATGTAGGAGACGACCCATGAGCTGTGAATACGATATCCCCTGTGTGGCCACTACAAGGACCGGCACCGAGGTTCCGCTCTCCCTGAAGATCGCCAAGACCTTCAGGGACAAGGCGATCGGGTATATGGGAACCAAGTACATCGACAAATCCACCGGCATGGTGTACGCGAGGGGAAGGTCGCTCCATACCCTGTTCATGCGCATCCCGATCGATGTCTGCTGGATAGGACGCTTCGAGGCCTCGGATCAATCCTGGCCGGTGGTTTCGCTCGACTCCTCGGTCGCCCCCTGGCGCATCCTTTTCGCACCGCGGGGGGCAGTAGGCGGCATCGAGGTCGCCCCTGGAACATTCACCGAGTCCGACCGCCCACTCTCTATCAGGAGACTCGATTGAATCAGACTAAGGTAGCGAAGACCGTACACTGTGCCTCAACGGCGCTCGCCGTCCTGCTGTCAATGGCCATCATGGCCTTGATCCCCGCCATCAGATCGGCGGGGACGCTGGATACGGACGGATGGTTCCTTCTCGCCTCGGGGCGCGTAATCGTCGAATCCGGCATCCCGGTTACAAGCCCCTTCACCGCAATCGCCGGCCAGGGTATCGTGCTCCAGCAGTGGCTCCATGACGCGTGGCTCTATCTGTGGTGGAAGGCCGCGGGCTACACGGGCGTCGCCGCGTCCGTGGCGGTACCCGCCGCGCTGGCCCTGTGGGCCTATACCGGCACCGTCTCCAGGCTGCCGCAAAACCCGCGTTACCCCTGGGCGCCACTGTTGATCAGCGCGGTCGGGTTTGCCCTCATGACCTCATATCTATCCGTCCGTCCATCCCTTTGGACGGCGGCGCTGCTATTCGTCACCATCTCTACGTGTCAAGAATGGCGACGGGGATCCAGTTCTCGTTGCCTTCTGGTACTCCCGGTCGTGTCGCTGCTGTCTGTAAATCTGCAGGCGGCGCTTTGGCCCTTGCCCGCCGCTGCCGCCGCGTGCTTCCTGCTTCCGGAAGAGGGCGAGATCTCGCTCGGCGAGACTGGCGAGACAGTTCGCTCATGGGCGCGGTCCAGGCTGCCGCTACTTGCGGCGATTGTAGGAATGGCTGCAGAATCGCTTATAAACCCTTATTTCATCGATGGTTCACTCTATGTGATCCGCTCACTCGGGGCCGCGTCTTACGGCGGGGTCATTCTCGAGCTGAAGCCGGTGTGGGCGATGCCGGCGGCAGCCCTGTTCTGGGGCGTTGCCATCTTTGCGGCAATCACATCGTGCGTCCTCGCACGTCGGTTCCCGCCAAGATGGCTCATCGCCTTTTGGCTGGCGGCCTCCATGGCCGGCGCGCTTGCCGTCAGGTGCCTCTGGATAACGTGGACAGTCTCGTTTCTGATTGTCGCCGCATCCGTCGGCCAGGGCGACGCAATCAACCCACGAGTACATCGTCTGCTGATTGCCGGGAGAGCCGTTATGGTCCTCGTCCTAGCGTTCTCCATCGTCAATAGCGGCCTTAACTCGCTTGACTCGGAAACCCGCTGGGTCGAGACCGGATGGAGGGGCATCGACTCGGATATGGCACAAATCGTCGAGGCCCTGGGCGACAACCCGGGTCGCATATGGTCCGAGGACGCCACGGTGATGAACTACCTAGAGTGGGCGAGGGTTCCCGTGACCTACGACATGCGTCCCGAGATCTGGTCTGAGGCGATTTCCGGCGACGGCAGGGCAAACGACTACCGCGCATACGTTGACAGTCTGGAAGGGGGCTACGGGGTCCTTAAGGAGGATGGCTGGACGTGGGCGATCGTGCGGGATTCCAACGCAAAACGCTTTGGAAAAGCCTGCCCTGGCGCCGAAAAGGCGGCGAGCGGCAGGGGATACACGCTCTATCGGTTATGACATGAGATGGATTGATGGGTGGTAACGCATGAATAGCGTCAACGTCAGCAGGAGGGCCGTTCTGGCCGCCATGGCCTCGCTAGCCCTTACAGGATGCGGAGGCTCAAAGAAAGCAAATGGATCGGACAATTCGAAGAAGAATAAAGATTCCGAGAAGAGCGAGGACGAGGCGTTCTCCTTCGGAGGCATAGGGGACACGAGCTCATCCGATGCCTCGAGGGGATTGACGGTCGATGGCGTCTACAAGAGGGTCGCCACGGACTCAAGCGGCAAGGAATACCGGTTCCTCCTTGTCGGCATGACATTCGAGAACAACCTCGACCATGACGGACGGGCACCGGTGTCCTACGTCTCGTGCTACCAAAACGGCGTGAAGCTGTCCCATTGCACGAAATACAGCGACCCGAACGCCTCGAAGACACTCGAGCCCGGCTACTCGATTTCAGTCTGTACCGCGTTTCTGCTGGAAGACGAGGGCCAGCCCGTGAAGGTGAAGATCAAATCATCGAACTCGTCGGATTACGTCTACGAGAACACCTTCCCGATCTCTCACTTGGACTATACGGCCCTCTAGGAGTCCTCTCCGGCGCGCACGATAAAGTACTCATTTTCATCCCTGACGATGAAGCGATGGACGGGTCTGCCCTTCCACTCGATCTCAACGCTCCAGATACGGGCGAGACTGCCCGCTTTGCGCCCGGGACAGGGGACAGATGCGCCCGTGGAGCGGACCGGGAACCTACGACCGTCGGAAAGCTCGATCCACCTGAACTTCGGCTCCCTACCGGGCCTCTCCACGACGCTAACAGTAACGGGAGTCATTTTCGCTCCAAAAGAATCTCATGACCATATGAAATTGGAAAGCTGGCCGCCGGACACTGCTGCGCAATCATGGCTATTCCGGCCTAAATACTGGCAGGTGATCATATATGCTCGCAGCATCATATCTAGTCAGCAGCAGGACCAGTATGCTCTCTGATCTATTCTTTGCCATAACCGTTCGGCCCATTCTTACAGGGGTTTCCATAAGGTAAGAATCCCACTGTTGAAGCTCTCGCGCAGGGCTGTTTGGTGCCATCAGGTGACATCTTAGCTCGCATCGCAAAGGCTTTTTATTGATTGGCATCAACGCTATGGGATGTGTGATAATAGAACACGCGTTCGTTAGTTATTGGCATGAGGAGTCGGCGTGGGGAAGAAGTCAATCAGACTTGTGACGGCACTGGTCGAGTGCCGGCCGGACGGAGAATACGTACCGTGGGGGATCAAATGGTACGACGGCAGAATCTTCCCCTTCGTAGAGGTCGGTTGGCACGAGCCCCGGTCATGGGTGCTGGGGGAGGGACGTGTGTGCGAGAGCTGGCGCGTGAAGATGGGGGATGGAACCCTACGCGACATCTGCCACCACGGCACCAGCTGGTATGTGGTCCATGACATGGATGACGACAGGCCGGATGACGGATGGTCTCCGTAACCGTGCTATCGTATCGGCCACAACCGAACTGTTGTTTAGCATAAATGCGATATAGCGTAACAATATAACTATGTAATAACGTAACTACGGCATAGTGTAATAGCGCGATTACGCAATACTGTAACCTCTCAATAACGTAAATAGGCAATAACGTAATTTCGCAGTTATCGGCACCATGATTTTCCAAAGCTGTCCTGGGTGGCCTCTGTCGTTACAGTTCACATTACATGAACGATGGAAGATCAATACATTTATTGTGCACCTCTGCGGTGATCGATGTGCTAAAATGTAATACACGTTAAACGCATGATTGGGAGGTGCACCATGGCCACTGCTACCGCGGCATTGAGGCTGCCCGAGGACTTAGCAATCAGGTACGACCGTTTGGCGAAATCAACGGGACGCACGAAGACTTTCTACATGACAGAAGCGCTCGCTGCCGAAATTGACAGGCTTGAATACGAGTACGGCTTAATGAAGAAGGTCGAGGATTATAGGGCCGGCAGGCTTGAGACTGTGACGCTCGACGAGCTGGAGGAGAACCTTGGCTTGGCGGATTGAAGTCGATAAGGATGTCCAGCGATCAATGAAAAAGCTGGACAAGCAAATCGCCAAAAGAATTGTGGCAAAGCTCCATGAGATTTCACAGCTCGAAGACCCGAGGAGCATGGGAAAGGGCTTGACTGAAAATAAGTCTGGTCTATGGCGCTACAGGGTCGGAGACTATCGGATAGTTGTCGATATCGAGGACGATGTTCTCGTCATCCTTGTTGTCGATGTAGACCACCGAAGCAGGGTTTACAGGACTCGCAGGTAGGCTGGTCGACACCGCCGACGCAACGGGGAGGGTTTTTGACCCTCCCCGTTTTTACGCTTGCCAACAGGGGCGGCCGTCGTAGGGCCCGCCGTCTGGAAGTCGGTCGTACTCCCGCAGCCCCGTTTTCAGCAGCTCCTTGGCGCGAGCGAGGTCGTAGCGCACGTCCCATTTGCTGCAGTAATACCACTCGAATCGCCGTGGCCATAGGTGACAGGCTTCCATCGCGCGTCGACGATCGGGACGAACCCCAGGACACACCACCGATAAGCCGTGTTTTCGATGTAGCTGTCCTGCAGGTTGGCCTCGCTGATGGTGTCGATGGGGCCGCCCCAACGGCATAACGTAGCTACGTGATAACGGAACTGTGCAATATCGTAACTATGTAATTTCTGACTAAATGAATTTCCTAACAAACGAAAAGCCCCTGCTCAGGTCAGGGGCTTTCCAACTAGCGACCAGTTTAATGCCGCATTGAACGCTCTCTCATCTCGAGCGATTTCTTAAGGTTTTCCGTACCGGCGACGCCATGGCCCAAAAGGCCATCGAGTCCCGATCTCAGTGCCGCGACATCTGACGACGAAGCCCCGTCACGCAAAATCCTCGAGTCGAGTAGCGATCTCATGAAGCGTTCCGGAGTCTTTTCAGAGATGATCGCCTCAACTTCCTTGGAGATTCGGTCCGAATCGCGGTCAACGGAAACCGTCGGCATCTCCTTGGATGAGACGGGGTGCGCCCCGTTGTTCCTGAGCCAATACCTGAACTCGGTATCGACATCCTCGGGAACCTCAACCCTGATCTCGTTAGTTTCCTCATCGATCACGAGGGCGCCGTAAAGCGAGTCGCGCTCGGCGTTCTCGACCATCCCCTCGAGCTCAAGGATTCCCATAAGGATCGGGAGCTCCATCAGCCTTTCATGCCCGGCACTGTAACTCCCGATTACCTTGGCATCATCGTAATTACCGGGGAATTCGACGGAATATCCGTTGGGCGAAAGCTCCGGCCATCCGAGCGCAAGCGATGCCTCTACCTCATGCGAGACATGGGCCACGGGAGAGATGCCGCCATATGAGAAGGGCTGTACGAAAACGCCCTCGCGGCCTTTCGGGTCCCTAGTGAGTTTGAAACAGACATCATGGGGCCGACTTGGACGGTCACTGAACTTGGGCGCGTACTGTACGCTAAATAAGGCGACGTAAGGTTTCCCGCTGTCATCCACAAGATACATATCAGCTCCTCCTAATATTCATTCGCTTGACCGCAGCGTTTTCGTCTAGCTCGATGCCGCGGGCGGTCTTCTGAGCGCGTTCCGCATCGAAGGCCCTGACAAGCGCAGGCGCATACTCTTCCGCTAGCGATGCGGCCTGCAGCTTAAACATACGGGAGATGACCCCGGCATCCTGCTTCGCTTGCTTGCCTGCGAGCGCGATGGCGGCCTCGCAGATCTCATTGGTCGTCGGCTCCCTTCCACCGAACTCCGCGAGCTCATTTTTCACGGTATCCAGCGAGCCGCCGTCATTTCTGGCATAGGCGGCGATATAGGCCTGTTTGAGCGCCTCGACCAGTCTCTCGTCAGCCGCAATCCCGGTCTCGGTGCCACCGCCATCTCGATAGTAGGCCGTCGTGGCCCCCTCAATCGATTCGGCGAGACTTTTTCCTACGTTCATCCCGTCTCCGTTCTCATTCAACCTCAATGGGCTCCATAGCATCCAAACGGCTAGCGCCTTTGGAGGCCGACTGTGACTGTCGTTTAAAATCCATGACCGCTCGTGTGGGGATGTGCCCCCCCATCGCGTCCCCCAACACTGACGGGAGACTCCGCAATGGCAGGGCCGTCCTCGTCCTGGTCACCATCTACGCCTGACTCGTCATGGCCTTTTTTCAGCTCCTTCTGCTCCAGCTCGGCAAGCTCGCCCTGCAGCTTCTCGAGATTCTCCTCACCGTCCCAGGGCTCGACAACGATTCTCCTGGCATCCTCAAGCTGCTTGTCGGAGCGCTCCATAAGGGCCCTTGCCTGGTCTAGACCGCCCGCCTCTTTCTCGATAATGCCGTCCATCTGCTGCAGCACGGTGTGTGAACCGGAAGTGGCCGACGGCAGCATATGATTCGACCAGTGCGCGTCGGCCGCACCCTTGACCCTAAGGCCGATGAAGGGGTCGTAACGGAAGGTGCCGTCTCGCTCGAGCAGCGTCTGCTCCTTCTTCACGACAATCTCAAGACCGCGAAACTCTCCGATTGCCCTGACTGGGCCGATGGGACAATCTCCGGCAGCCCCTTGAATCATGCCGATCGCGCTAGCTCGATCTTGCGCCGACACGCCTCCGACCGAGACCCTTACGATATCTGCACCCTTGTCGAGCTCCCTTTGCCTGTTCGCAGACTCGAGGACATCGTGGTCACGTTCGAGCAACTCGAATCGCCGTCGGTTGCAAGCGGCTGAAGGCTCATAACGAGATTCGATTTGGTGGCGCATGTTTGCCACCATCTCGTCATGAGACTGCTTGAGCATGGACTGTGCCATAATCTCGCTTCTCAGCTCCTGGATCCTCTTGATATCGGGGTTACCCGACGCCACGGCGGCAAGGTCTGAGTAGGAGATTCTCGTCTCATCGATGTCATCCATGCTGCACACGGACGGCTTATTCGAGAAGACCTGACCGATGAAGCGCTGCTTGTGCTCGACGGTGGAGTAGAGGAAGGAGTCGAACGTTCCCTGGGCGACGTACTTGAAGTCCCTCACGCTCTCAAAAAGGTTTCCCTGGCGCCTGATTCGACCAAGGCGCTGCTCGAAATCGGAAGGCCTCCATGGGCAATCAAGGTTATGGATGGCCGCGAGTCTCGTCTGGACGTTTGTGCCCGTGCCCAGCTTCTCAGTCGAACCCATGAGGACGCGCACCTCGCCCGAACGAACCTTCTCGAAGAGTGTTTCCTTCTTCTCCGGATCGTTGCCGGCATCGCTGACGCAAGCAACCTGCTCTGAGGGGATTCCCGCATCGATGAGGCGTCTCCTCATATCGTCTTGGATATTCCATTTTCCCGAGGCTGGGGTCGAACGGTCGCAAAAGACGAGCTGCGCGCCGCGCATGTCGGCCGTCTCCTCCCAGATTTTAAATACCTCGCGTGCGCATACCTCACATTTGCCGCCCTCCATCGGCTCAAATTCGGGGTGCATCAGTTTCGGGTCAAGTGCGACCTTCATGCCGTCGCCCGTGATCGCAAGCAGGTTATCGTTGCCGTCTGCATTTCCGGCACGGACGCGCTCGCCGCGGATTCCAAGCTTTTTGACTTCCTCGAGCTGCACAGGCGTGGCGGGCACGGTGATATGGATCTCCTCGCAATCGGGGACCTTGAGGTTCACGGTCTCCTGCGTGACGATGTCCGCAAAGGTTCGGTAGGCGCTCATGAGCTCGGGGAGGTTATGGAACTTCGTGAAGCGCTGTTTCAGCTGGAAGCCGTTGCCCTCAGGCTTGATCTCCATCGAGTCCTCTATCGTGCCGAACGTGAACGCCCAGGACGGGAACGATGACAGGCCCTGCCTCTCGAGGAGCTCGGGGGCGAGATAGCGCTGCATGTTGTACAGCTCGCCCATCGTATTGGTGACAGGCGTGCCCGTGGCGAACACGATGTTGCGTCCATGGCCAATCTCACGAAGGTAGGTGCACTTTTCAAGCAGGCTCTCACTGCGGTTGGACTTCGAGGAAGTCATTCCCGCAATAGCGAGGCCATACGTAGGGAGATTCTTATAGTTATGCGCCTCGTCCACAAACAGATAGTCGAAGCCGATCTCCTCGAACGAAAGCCCTTCGGTCTTCGGAGAAGAATGGAGCTTCGAGAGCTTTTCATTGATTTTCTTGACTTCTTTCTCGAGCTTTTTAACCGAGAAGGATCCCCCGTTTTCTTGCGCATCTTCTTTGGCCCGCAGGAATTCCATCCTTCGGCGTTTGAGATAGACCCCCTTTCGCTCCTGCGAAAGGTCGAGCATATCGAAGCGCGAACCCGATACGATCACGGCGTCCCAGTCCCCGTTTGCCGCGCGGCCGAAAAACTCCCTCGCCGCATCCGCGGAATCCGACTCAGATTTACCCATATAGAGCACCCTCGACCCTGGATAGAGATAGGCAAAATCCGATGCCCACTGTTCGGTTAGGTGCTTCGGCACGACGACAAGCGGCTTGTTGGCCCGACCGAGACGCCTGGCCTCCATGCACATGGCGATACCCGTATAGGTTTTTCCAGCACCGACAACATGGGCCACAAGCGTGCCCTCATCTGCCTGCCCAGCTCGCGCGACGGCGGCACGCTGATGCGGCCTCATCTCCACGTCGGGATTCATACCGGGAAACGTGAGGTATGAGCCGTCATACGTCCTGGGCGCCAATCGGTTGTACCTATCGTTATAGATTTTGCACAGCACATTTGCCCGATCCGGGTCTGCCCACACCCATTTCTCGAAAGCCGACGAAATCAAGCGCCTCCTGTCCCATGCGGCCTTAGTCCCCTGGGGGTCGGGAATCTTCTTGCCCGTGGACGGGTCGGTCTTGTTCAGCTTCGTCTCGCTGCCGTTGAGGACGGCCGAGATGACCTTGAGCGGCGAATAGCTGCTGATGCCGTATCTGGCCAGCACTTCGAGCGAAAGCTCGGTCGCGTTTCCCGTCAGGCGCCATTTTCCGGTACGGGGCTCATGGGCAACCTCGAATTTCCTCTGCTTTGCCGCAGTCATCTCGCCATCAGTTAACTCAAGTTCCTCCTCGATGAAGCTCATGACGAAGGAGGGGGGAATCCAGGGAGAACCCAGGGTCGCCGCGATCTCTCCGGGACCCAGCTCACGTGGAAGCACGGCTTTCAGTTTCTCTTCGCAGGTGCGCAGCGCGGCGAGCCTCTCGACATCCGACTCGGTTAGGCCGAAGGCCGCCATATGTCGGTCGCGTCTAGCCCTGTACTCGGCAAGGTCATCTGAGTTGACGAGCTCCTCGTGGGGAATGGGCTGGTCGACGTCGCCCATCCAGTCGACATGGCTAGTCCTCATCACGGCCTTCTCACCAGCCTGGCGATAGCCGAGCGAGATAAGGAATTCGGCCGGCACGGGGTCTGCCTTCATCGCAGCCGCCAAAACACTCGATAGGGGCTCCTGCTCCGACTTCCGGGCAACAGAGATCCCATACGCGCGCGCCAGGTTTTTGATCGGTTCGGGGGTCTGATATGTGTTGTCGGCATCGGCACGCCCAAGCGCGACGGCAAGGACATCGGGCCCCACGCGGGGATCGGTGGACAATCGCCAGAGAACCTCCTCCGTGTTCATCCCATCGGTCGCGAAATCTCGTTTACTTGCCAGATATCCGAGCGATCTCTCGACAAGCGTTGCAATGAGGGGGTTCGTTATGGCCGCGTAGCCGTTCCTGCGCTCGGTGGAGATGCGAACCCCCTCATCGAGCTCTCCCAGGGCGGCGATTAACGCCTCTCCGGTCCACGTACTGAATGACCTGTCGCGCCAGCTGTCTGGGAGGCTGCCGACATGCGCCGAGGCAATAACGGCACGGTCGGCCGTCAAGGGATGGACGCATGTATCCCACAGGCCGCTTTTCATGAGAACGTTAACGGCTCTCGCCACCTCCGCACTCGTCTCGGGAGTGCGGACAGGGGGAATCGATACCGACTCGAGCCAGGAGCTTTCCCCGGCGTCGACCCGATCGCTCTCTATCTTCTTTTGCATCGAATGGATCGCATCGAGCTTCTCGCCGATATCGCCGGAAAGATATGCCTCGGCGCTCTCGATCCTCGACGTGATCGGATCGCGGACGATGAGGTCGCCGAGCCTTTGCTCGGCCTCGTCGACACCGCAGCCGAGTAGTCGCCCGATGAGCGCCAGATCGACGCCGCCTGTCCGGTCATATGAGACGGCCAGGGCATCGGCAGGGGTCTCCGAACGGTCGGGGAGGGGTGCCTGGGGCGCACCGTGCGCTTTGAGAGGATGTCGGCCTTGCGGACGAAGTTCTTCTTGGTGTCCAGCACCTCGAGACTGAAGAGGTTGATGCCGAGCGAGCAGTCGTGATAGCCCTTCATTGTGAGGACTCTGCGGTTCTTCGGATCATTCAGACGACCGTAGCGCTCAGCGAAGCGGTCGTAGCGGTCGCTGAGGGCCTTAATTCCAGATTCGATTGCGGCATCGGTCGATTTGGGGTCGTGCTCGAGCGAGACAAGCGCTCGAGCGGCATCCCTGAGCTCAAGCATTGCATGCGCTCGGTTCTCTGCCTCGCGATCCGCGAGCCGGAAGCGCTCGACCGTGTCGCCGTTGCCGTACCAGATCGACCCGCCGTCGCCCAGCGTGAACTCATAGAGCGCCGGATCGGTGGGAACCTGCGCGACCTCGGGCGCGGCAGACCTGTCGGGCATCCCCTCAAATGTATGAGAAATCGAACCGATGGCCTGATTTGCCAGGGACTTCCTGGCACCATCGGCGATTCCCGTGGCGTCCAGGCCACTTATCAATGCATATCCGGGGCCGTATGCGGTCATCTCCGAGCACTGTTCGCCGACGGCCATGGACGGGTTGGAGGCAAGCAGCGCGTTCACACGGAAGCCGTCTGCGTTCGTCTCCGTGCGGACCCAGTCCGGCGCGTTGTCGTGCGTGATCTCTCGCGCCTCGACGAGCTTCCTCAGGATGACGAGGTCGCACAGCGCGCTCGTTCCCGCCTGGCTCTCGAAAGTCTCCTTGGGGAGCCGTGCCATGCCGACAAGATCGCACTCGCGAGCAAGACTTTCACGTGTGGCCTCTCGGGCCTTGTCCATGGTATAGCGGCTCGTCAGCACAGCGACGATACCGCCGGGGCGCACGGCGGCCACGGCCCTCTTGATCATGTAGTCGTGGAGCGGCACTCCGTCGATTTTTATCGCGTCTGAGTAGGGGACGTTGCCTATGGCGGCATCAAACGACCCCTCGGGGATCTCGCATTTGGCGATATCGGCGGCGACGATCGTATGGTCGGGGCAAAGCACGCGTGCAAGTCCCGCGCTCACGGGGTCGATTTCAACGCCGGTCACATGTACGTCCATGCCCGCAGGGACGCAGCGCATGAAGTTGCCCGTTCCGCAACCCGGCTCCAGAATCTCGGCTGCGCCCTCGTCACAGATACCGGCATCCCTCAGCGTCTCCCAGATAAGTTCCACGACAGGGCGGGGGGTGTAGAAGGCGGTGAGGACCGTCGCGCGCTGATCGGCGAACTCATCTTCACTCAAAAGCTCTTTCAGATTCCGTGATACCTCGGCCCAGCCACCGGTTGGGTTTTCGGCAAAGGCGTTCGCGGCACCGCCCCAACCGGAATAGGCCGAAATGGCACGTGCCTCCTCGAGAGTGGCGTCTCGCCCCTCGTCCATGGTCGCCTTGAGGGCGCGTAGCGCGGCGACATTGAGCCTGGCGCGCTCCAGTGGCGAATGGCCGGCCTGGATATCAGGGTTCAGGTATTCGGTGTTGTGGTGAGCGGCTAGAGTGTGAACACCGTCTCGTTGAGGGCGATCTCCTCGGCCATCTTCTGGGCGCTGTTGGCCTTGCGGATGTAGTCGTCGTACCGGCACTCGGCCATCGTGATCTGCGCGAACTCCGGTGTCGCCCCGCAGCTCTCCATGCAGCCGTCCTGCAGCTCCGCGAGTCTCGTCAGGTAGTTGTGCTCCACCGCCTTGAGATACTCCTCCGTCTCGCCGGCCGCCTCCATCCTGGCCAGATCCTCCGGAGCGTTCTGCTCCATGAAGGAATACCGGAGACCCTTCACGCCCTTGTACGGGTTCTTCAGCACCGACATGCGCTTCCTCCTCGAAATCATCCTTGTGGGCGAACTTGTCGCCTCCCGCTTGGCTTACATAAGATTCCTCTTGCGCCCCAAAGTCAAGCGCCAGGCTTTGCTGCGCTTCTACGTTATCGATTTGTCCTTCGGCGGGCGCCTCATAGATCGATGAATCATCCATCGCGAAAAGGGAGATTTGCCCCTCTGCCGCAACAAAGCGCCTCGACGCTCTCCTGGCCATGGCGCTACGCCCCCTTTCGAGAGTTATTGGAGGTTCCGCGCGCACCGGAATCGAAGGAGGCGAGCATGCTCTTTAATCGCTTGGTCGTCATGGTTGCTGACTGGCCGCGCTCGGCCCGGTCACCCTGCGAGGATCGCGTTCTCGGTTTGTACTCGAATCCCGCCTTCTTGAGGGCGCGGTCGATTCTGCCCGTGGCGCCTCTCACTTGGGCACAGACGCGCTCGATACGCGCGAGAAGCAGCTCGGCATCCTCCATCGGGACACGAACCTCCAGGCCGTCATCGATCCCGTAGCGGAGAAGCGTCACGTGGGAGGCCATCGGGTCCATGCCCTCAAGGTCGATGTCTTCGGCGGCCTTTGTGACCGCGTCGAGTGCGACCGTATCCCCCTCGACCACCCTGATTGGAGCGGCACCGGGACACGAGGTGAGGCCCGTGTAGGCTGAGGCGGGGTAGACGGTCTCCGGCACGAGCTCGCAATCGAGAGTCAGCTCTTCACCGTCTCGTTTTGCAAAGGGAACGAGGATCTCGAACCCTACCGGATGCTCTTTGATTTTGCCACCCAACCTATCGGCGCGCTGCCTGCTGAGGACAGCGGAGGTATCGGCCTCGGGATGGTCGAGCTTGAATGCCGCGAGGGCGAGAATACTCCTCGGGCCCAATTCGGAATGCTCGGCCATGGAGTCGAGAATCGTGTCCCAGCCTCGCGGATGACCCATCACAGCCGCGAGTATCTCGACAGGCGCTTCGATTAGCCTCTGCTGCATTATTTCCTCCCCGTCTCAGTCAACTCCCATCGATGATGGGGGAGTGCGCCCATGCCGTCCGGTGCGGGAACAAGTGTTCATCATGATTAGGCTGCCGAGGTATACCCAATCACTGCTGACAACGATGCACCGCCGCTCCGCAAGGGGCATCTAGTCCCCTGCCCTCATAGAAGGACGCATCTTGAAGCTCGTGGAAGCATATGACAGGTACACCGTTATAGACACATGATTTAGCTGATTTGCTATTCCACCTTCCGACGCATGGGTCATGGGTGAGGTCAAATAGGGGTGGCCATTTCTGAATCGCAAGGTCGAGGATATCCTCCTCGTTATACGCGCCGTTATGGAGGAAGGCGAAGTGAGGCGCGCCGTGTTTTGCACCTCCGCAGATTTCAACAACTGAAACCTGGCTGAAAGATTCTGAGCTTTCGCCGTCACCAAGCAATATCCAAGACGATGGGACAACAGCGAAATCATTGTCGGCAAGATCAATCCGCCGCATGTCGCGAGGCTCATTCTCCGCCACGTCCATGTAGTAAAGGGAAAAGTGTTCGTGAAGGCGCAGGAACTGATCATAGTCACGCTCAAGTTCCGCTACGGACAATTCCTCTGACCCATCAAATGAGAGGTGTCTCATTTCTTGCGCAGTAAGTTGAAGCTCTTTTTGGCAGGCTTTATCCATGGCCTCTGCAACTCGAGGCGTAAGACCGGTAAACATAACAGTCAGATAATCAATCGCCTCACCAGTACTTCGGATTGATTCAGGGTTCTTGCTGCGTAGCTCCTTGATTCTATCCGGCGTGGTCACCTCAACGGTCGTACCGAATTTAATCTTATTCATCTTTGAGCCCTGTAACGGTAGTCTTGCCATGATCTGTCCATTCACAATCGGTATTTACGTTGAACTCGCGCCCAAAGATAGAAAGACCGCCCGAGGCTTTAGTCCGACGCCTTATCTGCGCCCGCGCCCGCGGCCTTCGGCGCCGTGGCGATCTCCGCGAGCCTCGTGAGCCCCGAGGCTATCTCGACCGCGTCCGCGCCCAACAGCCAGTCTGCAGGCACGCCGAACGTCCTCGAGAGGGCCTTGAGCGAGACTGCCGAAGGCAGCCTGACGCCCGTCAACCAAAGGGCGATCGAGCGCGGCGATTGGCCGATCGTTGCCGCAAGCTCATCCTGGCCGACACCCGTCACCCTCATGAGGGCGGCCAGGCGCCGGCGAAAGAGCAGCAGGGACGGTTCTGTTGTGTAGGGTCCGGGCGCATTCTTCATCTAAATCAGTACGTCCCGACGTTGAAGCCCTCGCCCTTAGTGAAATCGACGGTCACGGGAATCTCCGTCTCGTTTGGGAAGTAGGCGCGGATGACCCAGTAGGGGATATCGGAGCCATCGGGGCCCATTCCCGCATTCACGTCGCTCGACTCGATAAGCGTCTTCTCGGGAGCGCCGTATTCTGAGGTCAGGGATGTGAGGTATGCGGCGACAGCGTCCTGGAAACCTGCCTGGGTCGCTTCCTCCGGCAGGTTGTCGGGCACGGACACGATCGAGGGGTCAACCTGGGCCGTCTCGCCCTGTCCATCCGCAACGTCGGTTTCCTGCCCATCATCTGACTCGTCACCTGAGACTTCGGACGCGCTGTCGGTTCCAATTGAGGATTCCTCGCTCGAGGTACCATCCGACCTTCCCATGGGCGGGAATACCGCGAATGCGATATTGATTGCGATGCAGACCGCGATGATGCCGACGCAGGCGAAAATAATCCCCTTTGAGTCGAGCTTCTTTCCCTTATCGTACATGGCACAAATTCCTTTCCTCTCAGAGCTATTTGAGCTCCACTCCGCCCATCCAGCCCCAGTAGACGCCGGAGCCCTTTCCGTAGAAGGCTATGAATTCGTCAAGCGTTTTGGTCGTGATAGCGCCCTCGTTGCTCATGACCTTGCCGTCACCGATGTAGATGCCCACATGGCCATAGAGAAGGCCGGGCGTTCCGGTGCCGGGGTGGCTCGTGTCGCCCACGATCATGCCGACCTTGAGGTCTGCTGGGTTGTTGCTATGGCACCAGGCCTTGACCATGTCGCAGGCGTTGCCGCCGTAGTAGCCGACGCCTGCGGCCTTGAACACATTAGTCACCCAGGCGGCGCACCAGTTCTTGCCTGGCGAGGGTGTCGACTTGCATGCGCTCACGACGGCCAGCTGGGTGCCCGTGGCGCCAGACAGCTCCTGGCCGGAGCCGCCGAGGGAGCCCGAAGTGATGGCGTTGTAGAAATACTCCGCGTTCGAATACCTTGAGTCCCAGCCGTGCGGCTTGCCTCCCACCATCGCGCACCGCTCCCATCCCATCGCATAGTGCATCGTCGCCGACTCGAGATCGTCGGTCTCCATGAATGTCTGATAGGTGTACTTGCCGTTCGCGCTGGTGAACGAGCCCCACTCATCGTGGTCCGACCAGAACTCGAGCTGAACGTCGAGTTCGTACCAGTTCCTGCCCGTCTCCTTGGCGAACTGGGCAAGGCGAAGGCGACGTCCCCCGTCCCATTGGCCGATGCCAACCGCCTTGTTGTAGACGGGACCCCTCGCGATGATCTCGTCATTGGTGCAAGGACTGATACCCTCTTCCCAATAGGCACGACCGCCCTTCGCCTGGTCGGCCATCGGGTATATCTTCTTGGCTGCGGTGCCCACGGACTCATGGCAATAGTTGCCCATGATGGCCGCAGCGTGGATGTCGTCGCAGCCGTGATCCTTGAGGTACAGATAAATCTTGAGCTCGTCGGTGCCCAGGCTCGCCGTACTGCTAGCGCCGGCGGCCTGGTTGCCGAACAGAACGATGCCAAGCGACGAGGCTAGGACCACGCCCATGAACAGCAGGCAGCCGAGCGAAAGCAGGGAGGTGAACAGGGCGACCCTGTTCCTCCATGCCCTCATGGAGAGGAACTTCCGCCTTCCCTTTCGTCCTTTGAATACTTTTCGGGAGATGCTTCCGCCGACGGCGCGGCCCACCTTTTTCCCAAGGGAGGCCTGCCTGAGCGCCGCCTTGCGCTTCCTGCGCAGAGAGCGCTTGCGGTAGTCCTTGAGCTTTTTGACGGCGGCCGGGTCCTTCTTGAATGAACCCGGACGGCGCTTCATGAGGATATCGAGCTCGACCGCATTGGCTCGCGAGAGTGCCTTTGAGGCGCTGCCTGAGAACGGTGCGACGGGGACCGTCGCTATCTTTTTCGCGAGCTCCGAGGACGCCGTGAGCTGGGCCGAGGGCGTTGCGCCCGACACAGCGGCCCCGCGTCGGGAAGACGGGGCCATAGCGGAGGGGGAGAAACCCGATCCCTCCGACATATCTGTGTCGGGCGCATCGGCTTCGGATGCACCCGTCATCGAGGATCGCGCGGCGGCTGCAAAGGCACCGCCGTAGGAGGCGGCGCCCGCGGCGGCAGATGCCGCACGCGAGCGCGTCGTTTTCTGAGCGTCGAGACGAGAGAGGTCGGATGAGTTCGCGCGCGAGCGGTTCTTGCGCGAAGAGGATCCTGCCGATGCCGTGGCATACCGCGACTCCGATTCGAGCATGGCGGCGACGGTGCCCGCACGCCTGCTGGCGGCGGTACGGGCATCCGCATGGGCAAGGTTGGAACTGTATCTCGTCGAGCGCATTTTCTAGCCTACGAAACCGGAACCGCTAGCATATTCGCCGAGGCCCTCGGGGCTGATTTCATCGGGATTCGTGAACACGCCGCCGACATCCTCGCCGCTGTCGTTTTGGTAGTTAAGCAGGCCCTGCATGGCCCCTGCGACCGATGCACTCGTGAAGCGCTGCTCAGCGGGCTGCTGAGGAGCAGCCGTCGCCTGCATTGCGGCCTGATGGCGGCGCTGAGCCGCGCGCTGGTTTGGATACATGCCTCCGGTCTGCATGAAGTCTGCACCGGGAGTCTGCTGGGGCGTTGCGGAGTGTATCGGCTGCTGAGGGACTTGCGCCTGAGCGCGCGGACGGTCCGGCGATTCCACCGGCTGCTGACGGGCACCATCGAGACGAGAGGCCGCCTGCTCGGTATCCTCCTCGATGGACTGAGCCTGCTCGGGGGCAGCGGCGGGCTGGGGCTCCGTTACGGCATCGAGGCCGTTAGCGCGCTCGGACATGGCCACGAGCGCCGGCAGCGTGTAGCCGACCTCGGAACCGGAAAGGGCGACCGTGCCGTTCGAGAAGGCGATGTCGCCGGAGGGATCGGCGCCGAGCGTGATGCCGGCAGCGGAGAGCGCCAGCGCGAAATCATCGAAGTGGGTGTCGCTCTCACGGGTGAAGACCTGATCGATTGCGTTCAGGACAAGCTCCTTGAGCTCGGCTTCCGCCTGTGCGCGCAGCTCCTCCTCGGTCGGGAGTCGACGGGTGTTGAAGCGCGAGAAGCTCACGCCCTCCTGGAAGTCACGAATATCCATATCTTCCATCCTTTCATTTTTAGCGGCAACCGCGTCTCGGTTGTCGCCACCGTTGAAACCAAATTGCTCGCTCGCAGGCCGATTGGCGGATCGGACTTGCGGCGGGGGAGCCATGTGCGCGGGCGACGGCACGCTGCGGCCGATCTCCTCACGTCTCGGACGCGAGGACGATGACGGGGCATCTTCAGGCTCGTCGAGCGTATCGACGTCGGCCTTCGCCGGCACCGGCCTCGCCACCCGGCGCTTGATATCGGCGGGGCGGGTCGTGCAGATGTCGTAGAGCGTCGGGCAGATCTTCTGGTCGATCGGGAAGTCGAAATGGACCACGCGGTTCTTGAACACGTAGAGGCCCTCGCCGGGATGCGCGGTTGCCAGAACCTTCGTCTGGCTCTCGGAGAGGTTGAACAGCTCCTGGAAGTCGGGCAGAAGGTCGCTCGTCTGCTGCAGGACCGTCACGAAGGGCGAGTTCTGGAACATGTAGCGCGTCTCCTCGCTGTTGAGGACGCGAGAGAGGTTCTGCGTGATGGCGTTGATGTAGAAGTCCCATTTGCCGCCACGGGTGAAGAAGCGGTCGATCTGGCTGCGCGCATAGGGGCTGTCGAGCAGGAGCTGGAACTCGTCGATAACGAGCCAGGTTCGCCTTCCGGCGCGGCGGTTTGCCGAGACGCGGACCCAGATATGGTCGAGGATGATGAGCAGCGCCAGCGGCTTGAGCTCGCTGGACAGCTCATGCAGGTCGAAGCACACGAGATTCGACTGGAGGTCCACATTCGTCGGATGGTTGAACAGCGACAGCGTGCCCGTGACGTAGCGGCGAATGAGCTTCGCGAGGTCTCGGGCGTCGCGCATGTCGGAGCCCTGCTCGGACATCAGGAAGTCATAGATATCCTGAAGGGTCGGCAGGTTCTCGGGGCGCGGGTCGTCCAAGTATCGGTTATACGCGTAGGCCGCGGCGGCATCGAGCACGTTTGCCTGGGCGTCGTTGACGCTGCTCGCCATCATGCGAACGAGCGACTGGATGAAGGACACCTTCGCCGGCACAGGGGAAGACTTTGTCTCCGGGTCGTCCGAGCCGTAGGCAAGGGAGATGTCGAGGGGGTTGATGTAGTCGCCGGAGTTTTCCGCGATACGGATCACTTGGCCGTCGAGATACTCGGTGGGGGTGACGTACTCGCCCTCGGGGTCGATAGTGATCACGTCGTCGTCCGGATGCTTCAGGTGCACGGGGATGATGCGGGTGATCTTCGAATTGAACGACTTGCCGGAACGGGGCTGTGCCAGCGTGAAGCTGTTCGTGTGCTCATGGGAGACCGGATCGTAGACGATGAACGAGCGGGTCTCGGCATTGAGGCCCATGATGTTGCCGCCCGGGTCATTCATCTCCGCCGCAACGAACATCATCATGTGCGCCAGGGGGTCTGTCGTGAGGGTGCGCTCATACGGGATATAGGGGGTACCGATAGGCAGGGCGGTCGAGAACGATTCTTCGCGAAGCGCGCGCCAGGAATCGGGATAGGGCTTCCTGTGCGTGGAAAACACCTTCTCGACCTCGCGGCATGCCTCCTCGAGCTCCGTCTCCGTCCGACCCTGGACGGCAACGACCGTCGTGACGCCGAACGCATGCATTTCTGCGCTTTCGAGGTCGTCTCGGAAGGCCTCGGCGTCCTCCTGGGCCTCACGCATGGCAGGCGGCATGTTACTCTGGTCGACGAAGTAGCCGACCTCGGGACGGCTCGTGTTGAACTGATAGGTGTTATTTTCCTCGGTGATCTCATGCAGGTGGTTCTCTGCAGCGGAGATCGCGGCAGAGAATTCCCAGGGCCGGATGTGCCAGGCGACGGTGAGGTCGTAGGGCAGGCCCGTCAAATCTGAGATAAAGGAGTCTTTCATCGTCTTGCCGTACCCGTCGAGGGTGACGTCATAGGTCTTCACCCAACGGCGCCCGACGATCATCCTCGGATCGCCGCGATAGCCGTCTGCCGTGAGGACGGAAGAGGGGGCCACGAGCTCGCGGGTCGTGAGGCCGACGGTTCCGGAAAGACGCTCGAAGTTCGCCGTGCCCGGGTTATCGTCCTGACGCGTCATGGCTTGGATGATATCGAGACGCTGCTGGCCGTCGAGGATATGCGCGTCGGATCCGAGGTCGCGCATGAAGCGCAGGAAGGAATCGGCCTCCTGGGAAAGGCGCGGGACGGCGCGCTCCATCGTGTCGGCAGACACCGCGATCGTCACGATGCGGTCACGGCGAACGGATCTGGAGGATTTCGCCAGCATGGAGTGAGTCCAGGCGTTGTACTCGCGGCGCAAGACGTTGCCGCGATCGTCACCGGGCACCTCGCGGAATAGCAGGTCGGAGGCGAACTCCTCCGGGCTAACACGCTTGTTCATGATGAAGATGCCGAGGCGCACCGTATGGTCGAGGGAATCGAGATACGCCGCCCATGCCTCGCGCACGCGATATTGGTCCTCGGGGCGTGCGCCCTGATAGTTGACGTCGTCGACCCGCAGGGCGATGGAGTAGGTCTCCGAATCGATACGCATGACGCCGTCGACCGTTAGCAGCTCGTAGGGCACGAGTTTCGTGGTCGTCCACTTGGGTTGGACGAGCTTTACATCGGTCGACAGGGCGGTGTTGACGCCGAGATCGGCCTGGTCCTCATCCGTTTCCCAGGAAGAGCCAAGGGGGATGGATGGCACGTCGGGACCATATTTCGCAAGATGCTTGTCGCGTTTCTTATTCAGCTTTTTCAGGCGCTTGTCCATTTGGCGCACGCCCTTCGGCCAACCGGCCTCGACGGCGTTCGCGCGTCGCTGTTCCGCCTCCGCGATCTCACGGTCGAGATCCTCAATCGTCATCCTGCTCATCTCGGGTTTCTCCTATCATTATCAATAGAGACCTCAGCCATCGCCTGGGCGATTCCCGCCGGCACGGTCTCCTGTTCTACCTTTCTTGCCTTCTTCGCGGCTTTTTCGCGGCGCTTCTCCTTACGCAATTCGGCCCGAGTCTTTTTTTGCGTCGCGACCTCAAAAGTCGGCACCGCGAGCATGAGCTGATCCGGCTCGGCCCGGTCCTTCAGCATGAGGGGCAGCCATTTTTCCGATTTGAGGCCGTGGTGCGAATGGAGGCCTATCACGCCGATCCCGACGCAAACAGGTATCGCCAGATATGTGACGGCCTCCAAATTCCAGCCCCATGCGTAAACGCCGTAAATGCCGACTGACACGACCGAGGCGGCGGCCAACGCCGCCACTGCAGAGCGCTTGGAAAAATGACCGAAGATGTTTCTCGCGACATAGTTGTTGATATCGTCGCGCACGAATGTCTCTGCCATTTCATCACCTTCCCTAGGCAAGGCCAAACAGGCTGTTGGCGACCATCTTGGACTTGTTGACTATCTCCGTGATGCACAGGACGGCACACATCGATGGGATGAGGGCGGCGACGGCATCCCCGAACCCGCTCAGGCTGCTCGTATCAGACGTGATCGGCGCTATGAACTCAGAGGCCACTGTCATAATCAAAGGGATCATGCCGATGGCGATGACAATCATGACCGCCTGGAAGCACACCGCGGCGAAGCGCTTGAGGTACCCGACCCCCATTGCCCTGGACCTGTCGTCTGCGAAAAATGCAAGGCAGAGTGGGCTCGCCGCCGCCCTGAGGTATATCTCGCCGACGCGAACAAAGATGGTAGTGAGTACGCAAAATAGGCAGGCAACGCAGGCGACAAGGGCCACGATCGCAAGGAGCAGCAGGATAAAGGACGTGCTCGCCTGGGCATACGTCAGAGAGTCGAACGAGGCGATCACTTGCTCTTTTATGCCGAGGGACTTGGACGCCTCTATGCCGACAGACGCGAGCGCGATGTTCACGACCCTTACCAGATTCTGGGCGAGGATATATATGCAGGCGCAGATATCCATCGCGTGCACGATGAGGGTGTAGCTCACCGCGAACATCATCACGACGAAGGCGAGGCTTGCCATGATATCGATACCGGCCATCTTGCGGCGTACATCGAGCTGGTGCATAAGGGCGACGCCGAAAGTCAGGCCAAGAAACGCAAAGGCGTAAGGCTGGAAGGCGTTTTTGGACAACGTCGATGCCATGGTGTAGAACTGGGCAAAAGGCCCATTGGTGAAATCGGAAGTGAAAGCCGTATCCGCCGTGGAGGACACCAACGAAATACACCATTCGGCGAGACTGGTAGCATTCTCGGCAAGTCCGCGGCAGAAGGACCATGCCAAATTTTCGGCAGAATACTTAAAGAATTCAAAATTTAGAGCGAATTTGGGCGGATGATCCTTGATTAACTGGTTTTCCAAATCCTCCGGGTCCTTTGCTGCCGAGTCTTTGTCGGTATGAGGTCCGCCACCGGTTCCAGTGGATTCCTGTCCAGTTGCCGCGGCTTTTGCTATCTCCCAGCCATCAGGGGCCCAACTTGGCGCCAAGCTCTTCAGAAACTCACTATCGCTCAAACTTCCGCTCAGCTTTTTTGTTTTGGCGGTTTTTGAACTTACAGTTTTACCGTTCTTATCGACATAGATCGGGCCATAAAGATTTGCGCTTCCGTTTCCGATTTTCACCTCATATCTGATTTCATGAGCGGTGATGTTGCCATGTTTAAAGTCTATAAACTTGTCTTTTTCAATATCAGACCAACGGATGACGACATAGCGCTTAGAGTCTGTTGCCTGGGAACCTGAAACATCAAGCGAGTCTCTTACAGACCACTGACCCTTTTGCGCAGCATATGCGATGCCAGACAGCGCGCAGCCCAGCACCAGCAGGGCAACGCTGACAACCGCGAAGCGAAAAATGCACTCCGACCACTTTATGCATCGCCTGTCGAGCTCGTATTCCCCGTATGGTTCCGTCGGCCTTGGCGACCGGTCATCCCCGATAGGGGAGCCGGCGGCGAAGGCGAGCAACCTCTCCCGAATACTCATTATTGAATGATGCCGTTAAAAAGCTGGGAGATGATGTGGGACACGCCGCATCCGGCAATGAATACGCCGGCGAGCACCTGCCACCATTCGGTACCGTGGCCGGGACGTCCCTTGGTCTTTTCCTCAAGCAGGTTGTATACACCCCACAGGGCAAACAGAGAACCACCGGCAATCATGAGATTCTCGAAGGATGTGACGATCTGTGTAAGCTGTTCCATATAAATGTCCTTCCCTAGGATTTGCGATATCTATTCATGCGCCCTAATAGGCGTCGATGACGATGGTCTTGGGGTTTGCTCGGTCGATGAGCACGACGTCCTCAGGTGTGGACGCGTCAGGTTCCTTCGCATGCTTCCTGGAGCGCGCCCACTCAAGCATGTCGGTCTTGCCGGCGGCGAGATATTCCTTTCGCCGGGGGTGGATCTCCGGGTCGGCCTTGAGGTCGCGGAACCACATTCCCTGCTTGTAGTGGGTCACGCACTCGTCAGGGGACAGGCCATCCTCCTCGTTGAAGCTGTAGAGCTCCTCGGGGCTCATAAGCGGGACCTTGACGTATCTCGTACTCTCATTGATGGATTTGCCGCTTGCGGAATTCGAGACGGAGTAATCGGTGAACTTCTTCGTGGTGTTGCCCATCTCACGAGATATCTGCTCGCAGTCGGAAAAGAGGGAGGAACCCATGTACATGAAAATGGCCGAGTTTGCACGGATGGATTCCGACTGCTTACCGTACCGGGCCTCGAGCTGCTTGCCGTCCTGTACGATGGCGCAGAGGTTGATCCAAAACTTACGGCTCTCGGCGAACAGCTTCTCGAGGTCAGGGATCTTACCTATCTGGGCGAGCTCGTCGAGATAGCAATAGAGGGGGATCTCAAGATGGCCGATGCCGTTCGTGGATCCGATATCCTTCGAGATATCGAACAGCTGGTTCAGGGCCATCGCGGCGACAAAGTCATAGGGGCCGCCGCCGGACTTGATGCAGAAGAATATGGCGCGCTTGCGCTTGTCGATAGACTGCAGGTCGAGCTCGTCGCGACCCAGCATCTTCCTGATCGCGGGGTTGTTGAGTCTCTGCAGGCGGGCCGCGCACGAGGACACGACTGCCGCCATCTGCTCGGGGGCGCCGGCGTTGGCCTTGAAGGTGCGGTAGTTGGTGAGGACGGAGTTCTCGGGGAGGGACTCATCGTCGAGCGCGTCCTCGCCGTAGGTATCGATGATGTACTGCGCGAACCCATCAAAGCCGTCGCGCTCGCGGGTACCCTCGAAGACGAGGTCGAGCTTGTTGATGCCCTCGGCGCCGTCGGCCTTGGCCATCGCCAAGTAGTCGATGATGCCCGGAAGGGTGCAGTCCGCGGTATTGCCGTTGGCCTTGAACCAAAAGACGAACATGCCGCAGACGCAGGTGTAGAAATTCTTCTCCATGTCGATGAAGAACTGCTGGTCGCCGCGCGTGTCCTCACCTTTGGTGTTCGCAATGAACATATTGACCAGCGAGTTGATGGACGTGACGTCACGGCAGTTGATGAGCGGGTTGTAGGGGGTAGAGGCCAGGATGTGCTCCTCGTCGCGCAGGTCGATGACCTGCACCTCATAGCCGTTTTTCTCCAAAAAGGCGGCAGATGCGCGGAAAAGCTCGCCAGACGGATCGGTGAAGACCATGTTGCCGTTCATCTGCATGATCTGGCTGGTCACGAATCGGTATGACTTGCCAGCGCCCGATCCGGCCATGATGAACATGTTGCGGTTAGGCACCTGGCTCTCACGCCTGATCGGGTCCTTCTTGTCATTGACGATTGAGGTACCGGCAACCTTGCTGTTGAGCGACAGGATGATATTGTCGTCCTCGACCGTCTCGCACCAGTCGGGGACGGGCCAGTCGTCAGTCGCCTTGTTATGCGAGTACAGCAGGCGCTCTTGGGCGGTGGAGAAGCGTTGGGATCCGTATTGCTTGGCGGGAGATATGTCCTCGCCGGGCGCTTCCTTCTTGAGGAAGACGGCCAGCGCGAACGCGAGGGACGTTGCGGCAGAAATCAGCAAAGGGAGCCCACCGAAGTAGATTCCTAAGGGTCGCCGGGATGCCGACCTTGCGATGAAGGCCACGACGTCATCGGGTGCGTCCATGCCGTTGATTCCGAGCATGACCTTCTGGACCGTAAGGTTTACGATCCAGAAGGCGGCCGCCCCCAGCACGACGGCTCCGATTGCCCTCGTTATGTCCAGCTTGGGCAACTTCATGAATTACCTCTTGACCCGCTTGTTGAGAGTTCGGGAGTGCGTGGCCGGACGGTTCTGATTTCCGATCTGGTGACGGTTCGCCTTGCGGTCGGCGGCGTCGCGCATATTGGCGGCGCGAATGACCTCGTGCGAGCCCATCTGCTTGGTGCGTCCTGGGCGCTGCTGCAGCTTGACCGATCCCTCGAAGGCCTCACGGTCCTTCAGGGTCTCGATCTGGGAATGGCATCGAACGAGCGCGTCGGAACGTCCCTCGATAAACGCCCCCTTGACGTCTCCCTCGCAGGCCTGGTTTCCGATTTTCGCCAGACGGCCGTCGGAATCGGTGATCCTGAAGGCACCGGCCGTTGTCATGGCGGCAGTGTAGGCAGTGCCGTCCCATCCGGTGAATTTACGCTTGTACATGCCATCGGACTGATCGAGCTTCCAAGACTCCCCGAGGTATTCGATGCTTTCCGGCGCGGGCGGCAGACCAACCGGAGGGAGGCCAACGGCGGGAAGGCCGATTGCGGGAAGCGCGGGATACTCTTTTGATTGCTCAGACGAGCGCTCATTACGCGGATTGACCGACTGGGGGCCGTTGCCCTTCTCGACCGGTCCCCTCATGGCGCTATCCACGTCGGCATTCGAGATCAGCTTTCTCTGGATAGCCGTCTCGATGCAGGCGGCTAGGGCCTCCTGGTCCTTCATCTTGTATTCGATTGCGAAATAGCCGGTCGCCGGGTCTTCGAAAACCGCGAACCCGATGCGGTGCCTGCGGCAGATGTCGGAAAGGAGCGACAGGTCGCTGCGGTCGAGCGCGCCCTCCTTGCCGAGGTTGACGAGCTTGATGACGTCGTTGCGGTCGCGCCTCAACGTATGCTCGGTCACAAGGCCGTAGCGTCCGAGGCCATTTACATGGCTGAACGCATGGTTCGCGCCGCGCTGAGCCGTTCTGCCGGCAGTGCCGGCAACCTTGCCGGTGCCGCGCGCCAGCGCCCTCATCGTAAGAATGAGAACCTCACGCGCCGGCGGCATAACAGCCTGCCCGAGCATGAGCAAGACACGCATGGCTTCTTCGTTCTCTCCGGGCATTGCTGGTACCTCCTTCCGGCGATGTGCATTGGGGCCGCACGCTCGGGCGGCCCCAAATACAGTTTTCGCCATATAGGCCACCCGTGCAGACCGGTTTGGTGCCACAGGGTGACAATTTCCTAGATATGCCTGTAAGCTCCGGGGCGTTTGACATCTGACCCCGGATGTCTATAGCCTTCGATGATCGATTCGGCGTGTCGATATAAATACCTGGTAGCCAAGGCATCGGCGAGAGCGGTATGGGGCGCCCCCTCGAAGCTATAGCCCACGGCATCTGCCGCAGAGGTCAGCCTCCATCGGGTATGAGTCTCCGAAAACGGGCCGTATGCGCGCCCGAAGGCCTCCATCGCATCGACTACCTTCGTCGTCTGCGGTATGACGACGCCCTCGTTCTCGAGAAAACCAAGGTCAAAGTTGACATTCCATCCGACAATCTTCTCCGTACGGTCGAATAGGAACTGAACGGCCTCGAGATATCTTTCAAAAGGCTTATAGTTAGCCACGAAGGCGGGGGAGATGTGGTTCACGCGTTCGGCATCTGGCCATTCCGTCTTATGCTGCGGCTTGACGCGCAGGTGGACCGTCGAGGGCGAGTCTTGGCCTTCGATATCGAGAACCATGGCGAGTGTCAGGATCTCATCGCCGCCGGCTGGATCGAGCCCAGTGGTCTCCGTATCGATTGTCATGCACTCGATAGGGGAGTCGAATGGGATAAGGTTAATGCCCATCGTGGTGCGCCCCCTTATGACTGACCATAATGAAAGTAGGCGGTGCGGTTGGGGGCCGCGGTGTGAAGCGCTCCCTCGGTGCCGCCGCCTAGCTTTCTGCTGATCTGCGCGATGAGGTTTTTCGTTCCCGGCATCACGTGGGCACGTTCGGTCTTGAGTTCGCTCTCTTCGACAAAGCCGTCATTGAGAGAGTCCTCCCACTCATCCTGTTCTCCCTCGGTGTAGTAAACGGGGGCATCGGGATCGTTATCGATAGCCTGGGAAGCAAGTGTATCGATGTAGCCGGCTTCACCTCTCACGGCAGCGCTGATAACCTCGTCGGTAAGCGGGCCGCCGTTCGCAATGTATTCGTAGAGGCTCTGGTCGAGGGGGTCGGGAATCACGCGCACGAACTGCTCGTCTGTGACATAGCCATCGTCGCCGATCCTGTACTGGCCGTAGGGGCCAGCCGGCCAGTTCATGGCGATACTCGTAAGTTCGGTGTCTGCCATGACGTAGAACTTCATGACGGCGAGCTTCTGGTCATGCGAGATGTAGTCCTGGACGGCAATGGCGGCCTTAGGATTGATGTGGGCTCGGTCGGACGGCGAGAGCTCAAGACCGTGCTCGACCTCATATGCGGCCTGGGCGGTTGAAGCCGTAAATAGGGCCTGCGCAAGCAGCCAGGACTTCTGGTCGGCATTCGTATTGGGAGCAATGCCGTCAAATGCGACCTCGGCCGCGGCCGCAAGAAGACTCGGCTCGGCCATAATCGCGCCAAGCGTGGCGACGGCCGGCCACTTAAGGTGGCTCTCGCATCGCTGCGGGTCCATGATCTGCTCGCACACGTTATTGTAGATGCGGTCGAGATTGAGCAGGCCTAGCCCTGCCGCCGCTCCCGACCTGTCCAGCTTGTCCATACGGCTCTCCCTTCGGTCATAGTTCCGTTGGTTTTATCGTCCGCCCTGGGGCATGGCGATGAGAGCCGTTGAACAAGTGTTCCTAGATTTTGGTTAATGCTTCAGCGATTGAACGTGGGGGAGGGCCACATCGCGCTCCATCGTCACAACGCCACCGGACGATGCCGTGCTTTTAGTCGTAAGCCGGAGCGAGTCGATGATCTTCTTGGTGCTGGGGCTGCAATCGACCCTGTGGGGGGCAACGCTGAGCTCATCGTACTGATCGAGGATCACATCCACCTTCTGAGACTCCTGAAAGGTCTGCCCGCGATAGAGCGTATAGTCGTGCCCGCCGACTTTGACGAGGCCATCGGGCATGAGGGCGATGTCTTTTGCTTCAATAGCCGGCACCACGGCGAACTTAACGCCCGCCGCAATAGCGATATCCTTGTATTCGGCGGGAACGACCATCTCTCGGAACTCCGGCAAATCCCTCATCGATAGGAAGGCGTTCGAGCTGACCTCGACGGCCTCATACCCTCCGCGTCCGGCGCCATCGATAACGGTACCGAACACCTCCGAGTCCATCAGGATCCCGGGCAAGGGGTCGATGTCGGATCGTTTCATGTAGACTGTGCGGTCGCCCTGTTCCGGGCCATCAAGGTTAACGGTGACGTCCGACCAAAGAGCCCCGAACGAGTCGGAGCCCTCGGTCACATCAAAGGCCTGGATGCAGAGCGTGTCGTTCTCTTCGTAGATCTGCTTCACGAGCTCCACGGTCTTCGGCTCCCCGTCGACCGAATAGTTGACCTTGATGCCGCCTTTGGAGGTTGCATCCACATAGAGGCTGCTGTCCTCGATGCGCTTTTCGACGTTCTCCCTATAGGCGACCAGCGAGCCGGGGCACGCCTGAATCTGGGACAGGCCTTCTTCCAGCTGGTCGATTTCGACAACGACGGGCTGCTCAATCTTAGGGAACAGGCCCTTCTCAAAAGCCTTTAATGCGTACTTGCTGCGGTCCTCCCTCACCGTCATGACGAGCGCGGCATCGCTGGGAAATTGAAAAGTGCCGTCAACTCTGACAATGCTTACGGTATCTCGCCTAGTCGCCGCAGCAACACACTGAAGGATATGGGAAGAGGCCTGGTCGATATTTCCCAAAACGATGGCGCCACCGCTTGCGGTCGAAATGACACCAGGCAGGATCGGGCGCCCCCCGCCGACAATGCCCGCAATACTCGCCGTCCCGACATCGGGCACGACGGCGACGTTCCCCTTAGTGCCGGCGCGGGCGAGGTCTCTCATGAGTGTCGCCTCGTCGCTCTCACCGACACGGAAGAACGCCCGGAGCGCCTCACCCGCGCGCTCCGGGCTATCCGTCTCGATGAGGATGGGTCTATGGGTCGCAAGCGCCTCAGCCACAGCGGAGACGGCAGCGGGCGGATAGACTGGGCTCAGTTGTTCGGGTTCGGCCGGCATGGTCCTTCCGATGAGCTTCTCGGGATTATTTAGGGCGTCAGTTGAAATCGAGTCCAAAGATTGAAGGCTCGATTGATAAGGCCTGATACCGCGCGGAGTTGCAGCTGAGACGATTCCTTGGAGACTCAGCTCTTGGCAAAGGCTCTCGACGGCGATAGTACCCCGGCATGAGGTAACGTTGCCACCGAAGTCGAGCGAGCCGAAAAACAGCTTGTCCTCGATATACGCAGGCTCAAGTTGCCCCGAGGCGCTTAGGATTCCAAGTGCGATGGGTAGCGCGAGGGAGCCTGCATCTCGGATTCGACCAGAGAAGGCCCTGTTATAGCCGGGCGAGGGCATGACATCGATAGAGCCACTGTTTCGAGGCAGGGTGTATCCCTGCGCCCTGAGGGCACACCTGACGATACCTCGCAGCTCTACGGCGGCATTATCCTGAATGCCCAGAATGGTCATGCCGGGAATTCCCGGCTTGAATTCAATCGCGATGTCGATGGGCACCGCCGAGGCGGCTTCCACAATAGCGCCATGGACAACTGTACGATTGGTCATAACTTGCTCCAATCCTCAAAGGTATTGAGACAAGTCTGATAGTGAGAAGCGCGCATATGGCCTTGCTGAACAACTGTTCCAGGCCTTCATTGACTTGGCGGCCAACAATCGTATCGAAATGGATTATCTCGCAAGCTAAACTGAGATCATCTATTCATCACACTTCCAATCTATTTGGCGAAAGCAAACGCATCGATCGGTAGATCATAAAGCTCATTTTAAATCTACTGATACAGACAGGACACATATC